>Ga0209481_10000006_pt1 | contig 138068 bp, 120 predicted proteins | sample SoiMetdeltSBSDD3_FD_187598 | JGI IMG/M metagenome (GOLD analysis project Ga0209481, IMG submission 187598) | Bulk soil microbial communities from a Populus tree surrounding site in Tennessee, USA - Soil MetaG P. deltoides SBSDD3 (SPAdes) (version 2) | ecosystem: Environmental > Terrestrial >...
CGTCCGGGTCGAGGTGCTCGGCCATCACGACGTTCAGCGCGCCGGCCTTGAAGCCGTCGGCCTCGATGTGCAGGAAGCGGACCCGCGGCCGGCCGGCGCAGTACTCCGCCACCGGCCGGTACGTCTCCGGATCCGGGGTGTTGTTGTCGACCACCAGGATCTCGAGGTTGGGATAGTCGATGGCCTCCAGTGACCGGATCGTCTCGATCAGCATGTCCGCCGGCTCGTTGAACGCCGGCACCTGCAGCGACACCTTGGGCAGGTAGGTCGGGTCGGGCGCCGGGACGACCCTGGTCGCCCGCGCGGCACAGGACGTCACACCCCTCGAACGCGAAGTAGCCGGAGATCAGCAGGGCCAGCAGTTCCAGGAGGAACAGGATCGCCGACGCCGCCCGGCCCAGCGGGGAGAGGCCGGGCGCTACCGTGAGGTACCCGGCCAGCAGCAGGTACGTGGCGGCGCCGGTCAGGTAGGCGCCGAGGAACAGCTGCCCGACCGGGTTCCAGTGCGGCAGCCCGAACACCACCAGGGTGCTGATCACGAGTGCGGTCGCGGCGCCGGTCAGTACGTACGACGGCACCAGGCCGAAGACCCGGGTCAGCAGTTCGGCGACGGCGTAGCAGACCAGCGCGGCGAACAGGACACCCGCGATCCGGGACGCGAAGCGCACCCGCCGCCCGACGGCCACCAGCAGGATGGTCGCGACGATCAGGATGGCGGTCGAGGTCAGCACGAGGGTGGGGAGCACGAGGCGTCCGTTCCCCGACTCGTCTTGTCGAAAACATCCGCTGTTGGTTGTGCATTACGGTGACGTATGTCTATATCGAGGTACCGCTATAGCTCCGATGTGGACGGGAGCCCGAAGATGCCGCACATCCTCCGCCGGACCGCACTCGTCCTGGCCATGGCCACCGCCGCGACCACCCTGTACGCGACGCCGGCCTGGGCCTACTCCGCGCCGCTGCGGACCGCGGTGGCCGGGTTGCCGGTCGCCACCGAGGTCCGTACCGGCTACGACCGCGACCTGTTCCCGCACTGGATCGACGCCGACGGCGACGGGTGCAACACCCGGGCCGAGGTGCTCATCGCCGAGGCGACGACGAGACCGTCGGTCGGCTCCGGTTGCTCGCTCTCGGGTGGGCGCTGGTTCTCCTACTACGACGGTGCGAGCTGGACGAACCCGTCCGACCTGGACATCGACCACATGGTCGCGCTGGCCGAGGCATGGGACTCGGGCGCCCGCAGCTGGACGACCACGCGCCGCCGGGCGTTCGCCAACGACCTCGGCGACGGCCGTAGCCTCGTCGCGGTCACCGACGACGTCAACCAGGCCAAGGGGGACAAGGACCCGGCCAGCTGGCTCCCGCCGAGCAGCAGTGCCCGGTGCCGGTACGTCACCGAGTGGGTCGCGGTGAAGTTGCGCTGGCGGCTGACCGTCGACAGCACCGAGAAGAGCGCGTTGACCAGCCTCGCCAACGGGTGCCCGAACACGACGATCACCGTGACCCGGGCGTTCTAGCGTCGCCCCCGGTGCGACCGCACGGCGGTCCGCGCGCCGCGGAGTCGGGCAGCGGTACGGTCTGCAGATGCCTCTGGTGACCGGCGTCGAGATCGCCGCCGCGGCCGGCCGGCTCGACGGCCGGGTCGTGCGGACCCCGTTGCTTGCCTGCCCGCGCCTCACCGACGAGCTGGGCTTCCCGGTTCTGGTGAAGGCCGAGAACCTCCAGCACACCGGCAGCTTCAAGGTCCGCGGTGTGCTCAACGCGCTGCTCGCCCGGCGCGAGCGCGGCGAGCAGCCGGCCGGTGTCGCGACGTTCTCCGCGGGCAACCACGCCGCCGCGACCAGCTTCGCCGGCCAGGCCCTCGGGCTGCCGGTCGTGGTCTGCATGCCACCGGCGGCCGTGGTGACCAAAGTGGAGCTGGTCCGCCGGTACGGCGGGGAGGTCATCTTCACCGAGGACCTGCTCGGCACGTGCCACTCGGTGGCGGCCGAACGGGGGTATTCGCTGCTGCACCCCTTCGACGACCTCGACGTCATCGCCGGTCAGGGTACGGTCGGCGCGGAGCTGGCCGAGGCGGAGCCCGACCTGGTGGTGGTGCCGGTCGGCGGCGGGGGACTGATCAGCGGTGTCGCCGCCGCGGTGGTGGCCGGGCGGCCGGGCGCCCGGGTGATCGGCGCCGAGCCGGTGACCGCGAACGCGATGAACCACGCGCTGCGCCTCGGTACGCCGGCACCGCTGCCCGCCCGGCCGGTGTCGATGGCCGACGGGCTGACCGCGCCGTTCGCCGGCGAGCACACGCTCGCGCATGTGCGGGCCTACGTCGAGCGCGTCGTAGAGGTGCCCGAGGATTCGATCAGGTCGGCCTGGTGGGCGTTGCTCGACGCGACCAAGCTGCTGGTCGAGCCGTCCGCCGCGGTCGGCCTGGCCGCGCTGCGGCTGGGCCTGCTCGACGGCCGGACGGGTGGGACGACCGTGTTCGTCCTCTCCGGCGGCAACGTCGCGCCCGCCGGCCTGGCCGCGCTCGGCGCCTGACGGATCAGCGACGGCCGGGCGTGCCGCGGGTAGCCCTCGGCGAGGTGGTCCCGGGACATCAGCCGTCCACCGGACCGACCCCGGTCGGGTTGGGGTAGGTGACGCCGCCGGCCGCGGCGATCCGTGCCGCCAGCGGGCGCAGCTCGGCGAGGAGCGCACCGGCCGCGGCGTCGTCGAGCGGCGCCAGGGCCGGTGCGGCACAGTCGTCCGTCGCGTGCTCCAGATCGGCCCGGGCGGTGGCGCCGCCGGCGGTGTGCCGACCCCCGGCGTCGAGCCAGCCGCGGGCGCGTAGCCGGTCCGCCGCGGCCGCCCACTCCTCGGGCATCCAGCCGCGCATCTCCCGCTGGTTCTCCGGCAGCGTGGTGTGCCACGCGTGCGCCTCCACGCCGTCCACGCGCGCCGCGGTGAGCAGCGCGACGTGCCCGTCTCCGCGGTACTCCCGCAGCACGGTCGCGGCCCACCACAGGCGTCCTACCGGATCCTCCGGCGCCGGCAGCGCCGCGTGCGCCGCGGCCAGCGGGCGCCCGGCGAGGTCCAGCCCGGCCACGAGTACGGCCGACGCCTCCGCCACCCGGTTCACCTCGGTGCCGTCCAGCAGCCGGTCGAGCACCGTGCGCGCGAGGTCGGTCCGGCAGGCCAGCACCGCCTCCGGGGTCGCGAACGCCCACGCGTCCGGCAGCGCCCGGAAGACCACCCGGGGGGCGAAGTTGTAGAACAGCGCGGTCACCAGCTGCGGGGACGCCGCACCCAGGGCGGCCGACCGGGACGCGAAGTAACCCATCCAGTACCCGCGCAGTCCCAGCGCGGTGTAGGCGGGCTTGGCCTCCGGTGCGAAGTAGACCACTGCGTGGATGGCTTCGAAGGCGCGCCACAGCCGTTGTTCGACATGTCGTCGCTCGGTCACGCCACCATTGTCGTCCCGGGCGGCCTCATGCCGGCTGGTCGGTCCGGCCGTGCTTGAGGTAGAGCACGTACGCGATGACGGCCGGCGCCCGCACCGGCGTCCGGGGCGGGCTGATCAGCGCGACCCGCTCGTAGCTGAGCAGGGCTCCACTGTGCGGATCGAAGACGGCGATGTCCCGGGTGGCGCCGGCGTCGCTGTCCACGCTGATCGCGATGCCGGGCCGGTTCGCCCGGTCGATGATCGGCCCGCGGTCCACCAGCCCGTCGGTGTCGGCGAGTACGCGCAGCGCCGCAGCTATCTGGTCCGGGTTGAAGGGGTGCTGCTTGTACATGTCGGCGACCGCCCTGATCGTGGATTGTGGACCGTTGCGGAGGGGTTGATGCTCGTCGAACTGTCCGGCCAGGATCGCGGGGTCGGTGCTCGGCGGGTCGAGGAGCTTGAACTCGCCAGGCCCGAACGTGTCGACACGGATGCCGACGCGCCGGGCTGATCCGTCCGCGGCCCACCACAGGTGCTGGTTGACGGGGTCGCTGACGGCCGACGGGTCGGTCGTGTCGAGCGACCAGATCCTCGTCTGGATGTACGTGTACCGACCCGTGGTGGATGTCGGCTGTGCCGGTTGGGCGCGGGCCGTCTCGATCAGAGCGAGCAGCGTGGGGCGGGCCGCGGGCGCGGCGCGGGCCAGCACGAGCGGGGTGGGCGTCGGCCGCGGCGTCGACGGCGGGGCGGCCGCCGGCCGGTTTCCGAGGCGGTCCGCGACCGTGCTGCTGGCGAGCAGGAACAGCAGGACGGCCGCGACGGCGACCCAGCCGGCGCGCAGCCGCAACCAGCGACGCGGCAACCAGCGTTGCGGCAACCACTGCGGCCGCCGCCGGGAGCCCGGCGTCGGTGCCGGCGGCGGCGTCTCCGGGCCGTTCACCGCCGGCACGGCGTCACGGTCGATGGCGAGGCCGGCGGCGGCCGGCTCGGGCGTGGCGTTCGCCGCCGGCGTGGCGTCCGGCTCCGTCCGCGGCGCCGGAACGGGCACCGCCTCCGGGGCCGCCGCGGGGGTTCGCGCGGCGGTCGCGGCCCGGCGGGCCTGCACGCGCCGCCGGCGGCGCTCGTCGATCGCGTCGCGCACCGCCACCCACTCGTGGTGCTCGTCGTCCGGCAGCCCGCACACGGCGAGGAACGCGCGCAGGTGGTCGCGGCGCGGCAGCGCGCCAGCGTCCATCGACCGGAGCAGGTTCTGGCTCGTCGAGCGGGGCAGCCGCAGGCCGATCGCGGTCGCGCTGGCCTCCATGTCTCGCAGCGACGGGCGGCCCGCCCGCTCGTAGAGCATCTGCAAGCGGGACCGCAGCTGTTGCGGGGTGACCGCGGTGGTCGGGTCCGGCGGGGCCGGCCGGGACTCGTCCGGCACGACCTGGGTCGGCCGGGTGCCGGACGGCGGCTTCTCCTTGCCCTGTACGGCCGCGTTCGCCTCGGTCCAGCGGTCGGCCCACTGCTCCGGGTCGCCTTTGCAGCCGATCACGTACGCCTGCACGACCCGCCATCCCGGCAGGTGGTTGCCCTTGTCCGCGATCGACAGCGACGAGATCGCGACGTTCAGGCCCGCGTCCGCCGCCCGCTTGCCCATCGCCGCGTACTTCGGATTGCCGGCGTTTTCCCGCAGTTGCGACAGTTCCCGGGCGAACCGGAGCACCTCGGGCGGACCGGTCATCGTGGGCTTCCTAGCCCGCATCAGACAACCCTCCGTCGGTGGATGCTGACACTGAGTGGAGGAACTGGTCGTTGGCCCATCAGGTGGTCCCATGTGGTCGGACCGGCGTGCCGCCGCCGGGCCCCACAGCGGGAAGGGACCGAGGTAAGACTTGTGGCGCCGCGGCGTGCCGCGCAAGCCTCTGGACACGTTTGTTGTTCGGCCCGATGGTGATGTTGTGACCGATTCCTCGATCACACATGCGTGAACACGCATGTTGCACAGGGCAACATCCTATTCGGACAGTCTCCGTCGAATGACCTTCCGCGAGCATTCCGGCAGCCTTCCGGCCGTACTCGCGCTGTCCTTGTGCGGTACTCCGGCAGGGGGGATCCCTATGGCCTGGTCCGTCCGGACAAGAGGCAGGTCATCCCCGGGATGCCGGGTGAGTGGGACATGGTGGTCGAACATCAGGGCGTGGTCCGGGCCTTCCCCGCCCGCGCGCCGCGCTGGATAGTGGGGAGACGCGATCCCCCATTGGCCGCGCATCGAACAACCAGTGGTTCAGCGCTGCGGTGGGGGAGCTGTGCCGTTGGCCCGGATGATCGCGTATCGACCGGTTGCCCTTGCCGCGGGCGCCGGCCACGTCGAGGCGGCGTCCTTCCATGCGTGGGGCGCCGCCTTTTCGTCAGCTACGTCGCTCCAAGCGCGAGGAACGCCCCCATTCGGGCATGCAAGCATGTCAATTTTCGGCCATCGTTAAATGGTCTCCTGGCGATCACCCAGGGTGAGCACATATCGTCCCGAGCAAGCAACTCATTGGAGTTGCCGTATTGCTGAACGTAACATTGCTCGGGCCCTGGGGATCATCATGAGAACACACAAGTCGCACCGTATCGCCACGATCGTCGCCGCTCTGCTGGCGCTGCTCGCCAGCGCCGCCGTCCCGCAGGCCGCCGCCGCCGGCGCCGACCCGGTCGAGGAGTACCTGGCCAAGTACCCCGGCGGGGTCCGGATCAACGCCACCGAGATCAGCTACGGCGGCGGGATCTTCGTCGTCACCGTGACCAGGGGGACCGGCGTCCAGGCCAGCCCGGACTGCCCGTCGGGCTGGTTCTGCTTCTACGAGGACATCAACTACGGGTACCCGCGGGGCAAGCTCAGCAGTTGCGGGTGGCAGGACCTCGCCTGGTGGTCGTGGCATGACCGGACCGAGTCGGTCCACTACAACCTCTCCACCGGCAGCGTCTCGTTCCTCAACCACGCTCCCGGTACCTCGCACGCCAACGACACCCACCTCTTCGACGTGAGCACCAGCCTGCCTACCCGGCCGGACGTGTCCCCGTACCGGAACATGGCCGACCACGTGTACCGGTTCTGCTGACCGTCACCCGGGCGGGCCTCGTATAGATCCACGGCAGCCGAACGCGCAGTCAGCGTATGTGCACCAACCGTGTCGGGAGAGCGTCAAGCCCGGCCGCCCGGCGCCCCTACGCTGTGCGGATCCACGCCGTCCTCGGCGCGCTCGGAGGTATCGCGATGCCCGTCCCGCTGACGTACCCAGGCGTTTACATCGAAGAGATTCCGAGCGGCGTCCGCACGATCACGGGCGTGGCCACCTCGATCACCGCCTTCCTCGGTCGCACGCTGCGCGGCCCGGCGGACACCCCGGTGGTGATCAACAGCTTCGCCGACTTCGAGCGGCAGTTCGGCGGCTTGTGGGTGGACAGCCCGATGACGTACGCCGTTCGGGACTTCTACCGCAACGGCGGCGCTCAGGCGGTGATCGTCCGGGTGTTCAACGACGGCGGCGGCACCGACACGGCTGAGCTGGTCCTCGAGTCCGACCCGGCCGGTAGCCCGTTCATGCTCGAAGCGGCCTCGCCCGGGTCGTGGGGCAACAAGCTGCGCGCCCGGGTCGACTACGACACCGCCGACCCGACCGACGACACCCGGTTCAACCTGACGATCCGCGACGACGCCACCGGCACGATCGAGGTGTTCCGCAACCTCTCCATCACCACCGGGCACCCGCGGCAGGTCGACAAGGTGCTCAACAACGAGTCGGCCCTGGTGCACGCGCCGGGCCCGGCGGCCGCCCGGCCCGCGGAGCACGACGATCCCTCCGCGACCGATCCGCTCTGGGGCGACAACACCACCAATACGAAGGTGCCGGCGTCGGCCGAGGCGGTCGACGGTGACGAGCTCACCGAGGACGACTACACCCTCAACACCGAGGCGGACAAGCGAGGGCTGTATGCGCTGGAGAAGGCCGACCTGTTCAACCTGCTGTGCCTCCCGCCGCACGGCGAGAACGACGTCGAGCCGACGTTGATCGACACGGTCGCCGGGTACTGCCAGCGGCGCCGGGCCGTGCTGATCGTCGACCCGCCACGGTCATGGACCGACAAGAGCGACGCGGTCGACGGGGTGGCCGGCATCGGTACCTCCAGCAACCACGCGGCCCTCTACTTCCCCCGGCTGCGCGCGCCGAACCCGTTGCGAGACAACCAGATCGAAGACTTCGCGCCGTGCGGCGCGGTGGCCGGCGTGATCGCCCGCACCGACGCCCAGCGCGGCGTGTGGAAGGCGCCGGCCGGGCTCGCCGCCACGATCGTCGGGGCACCCGCGCTCTCCGTCCCGCTCACCGACGCGGAGAACGGCGAGCTCAACCCGCTCGGCGTCAACTGCCTGCGGACGATGCCGGCGGCCGGGCGGGTGGTCTGGGGCGCGCGGACGCTGGAGGGTTCGGACCGGCTGGCCTCCGAGTGGAAGTACCTGCCGGTACGCCGGACCGCGCTGTTCATCGAGGAGAGCCTCTACCGGGGTACCCAGTGGGTCGTCTTCGAGCCCAACGACGAGCCGCTCTGGGCGCAGATCCGGCTGAACATAGGCGCGTTCATGAACCGGATGTTCCGGCAGGGCGCGTTCGCCGGCGCGACCCCGCGCGATGCCTACTTCGTCAAGTGCGACAAGGAGACCACCACGCAGACCGACGTGAACCTCGGCGTGGTGAACATCGTGGTGGGGTTCGCGCCGCTCAAGCCCGCCGAGTTCGTCGTCCTCAAGCTGCAGCAGATGGCCGGCCAGATCACCACGTAGGAGCCCCGACATGGCGCAGTTCAGCGTTAACCCGCAGCGGTTCGACCCGTACAAGAACTTCAAGTTCCGGGTCATGTGGGACGGCCGCTACGTGGCCGGTGTGAGCAAGGTCGGTGCGCTCAAGCGCAGCACCGAGGTCGTCGAGCACCGCGAGGGTGGGGACGACTCGACGTCCAGAAAGTCGCCCGGCCGAACGAAGTTCGAGGCGCTCACGCTCGAGCGTGGGGTCACCCACGACCCGGACTTCGAGCGCTGGGCGAGCCAGGTGTTCCACCTCGGCCGGGTGAACGGGGACTTCCGCAAGGATGTCACCATCGAGGTGTACGACGAAGCCGGTCAACTCGCGCTGCGGTACCACGTCTTCCGCTGCTGGGTGTCGGAGTACCAGGCGCTGCCCGACCTCGACGCCAACGCCAACGCGGTCGCGATCCAGAGCATCAAGCTGGAGAACGAGGGCTGGCAGCGCGACTACGAGCTGCCGGAGCCGGGCGAGCCCGTGTTCGTCGAACCGGGTGCGTAGCCGCGATGCGGGCGCTGACCGGTACCGACATCCTCTCGGTCTGGGAACGGGCCGCACCAGCACCCGCACCGCGCCGTCCGGCCGCGATCCTCGGCACCGCGGACGCCGACGAGCTTCCGCTCGGTGCCCGGGACGCGCAGCTGCTCCGGCTCTACGAGGTGACTTTCGGCGACCGGCTCGACGGGGTCGCCCAGTGCCCCGCGTGTCCCACCACTGTGGACGTGACCGTCCCGTGCGGCACGCTGCTGGCCTCGGCCGATGAGGCGGAGCCGCCGGTACCGGTGGAGGTGGCCGGCTACGAGGTGCACTGGCGGTTGCCGGACAGCCGGGACCTCGCCGCGGCCGCGGGCGCCGTGGACCCGGCCGACGGTGCCGCCGTGCTGCTCGACCGCTGCGTCACCGCGGCGACCCGGGCCGGCGCGCCGGTGGCCGCCGCCGACCTGCCCGACGAGGTCCGCGCGGTGCTCGGCGAGGCGATGGCGGCGGCCGACCCGCTCGCCGAGGTGACCCTGTCGCTGATGTGTCCACAGTGCACGCAGCGGTGGGACTGCCAGCTCGACGTCGGCGCGTTCGTCTGGACCCGGCTGGCCGGCCGGGCACAGCGGGTACTGCGCGAGGTGGACCTGCTCGCCCGGGCGTACGGCTGGTCGGAGCCGGAGATCCTCGCGCTGTCCGAGGCGCGGCGCGGGGCGTACCTGCGGCTGGTGAGCGATGGCTGACTACCTCACCCGGCTGGCCGCCCGGGCCCTCGGCGCGGGCGAGGCCGTGGCGCCCCGCCCGGTGTCCCGGTTCGAGGCGGGCGACCCGGAGCGGGTCGACCCCGACCGCCTGCCGGACCGCCCCGAACTCCCGTCCCCGGCGCCCACTCCCGCGGTCCGGCGGACCCGGTACACCGCGCCCCCGCGGCACGCGTCGTCCGCCCGTCCCGCAGGCGCCCCCGCCCCGCCGGTCCCGCCCTCCCCTAATCCACCCGCGCCCGCTCCGCCCGCCGCCTCCGCCGTGCCCGCCGTCACCGCTGCGCCCGCCGTCTCCACCCCGCCCGCCGTCTCCACCCCGCCCGCCGCCTCCGCCCCGCCCGTGACCGCCGCGCCCGTGCCCCGCGTGATCATGGAACTGGCGGCCCGACATGCCGGCGCGGCTCACTCCATGGTCACCGGGACGGAAGCGCCGGAGAGCGTGGTCGTGCCGGTTCAGGAGCCGTGGCCGTACCCGGTGGCCAGCCCGTCCCGGCGCGAGGGCGACGGCCCTCCCGTGGTGCGCATCACCATCGGCCGCATCGAGGTGCGGGCCGCACCCGCGCCGGCCGCGCCACCCGCACCGGCCGCGCCGCCGGCCCGCCCGGCCGTGGCCGCCCCGAAGCCGCCCGAGCGGCTGTCGCTGTCGGCGTACCTCAGCGGCGATCGGGGTCGGCCATGAGCACCGCGCTGGCCTTCGGCGCGGTCAGTGCCGTGCTGCGCAACGTCCTCGACAACGGCCTCGTCGACGCCGCCCCGGCGATCGGCGCGCCGGTCAAGGTGACCGCGGTCGCGCCGGACTCCATCAAGCTGGACGACCCGACCGCGCCGCCACAGCTGAACCTGTTCCTCTACCGGGTCACGCCGAACCAGGGCTGGCGCAACGCCGGCCTGCCCTCGCGCGAGGGCGCTGCCCGGCTGACCAACCCGCCGCTCGCGGTCGACCTGCACTACCTGCTCACCGCGTACGGACAGGCCGATCTGCAGGCCGAGATCCTGCTCGGGTACGGCATGCACCTGATGCACGAGCGCCCGTTCCTCGACCGGGCGGCGATCCGCAAGGCGCTGAGCCTCACCCCGCTGGACCCGACCGTGCTGCCGGACGCGTTCCGCGAGCCGCCCTCGGCCGGCCTCGCCGACCAGGTCGACACCGTGAAGGTCACATGGGAGCCGCTGGACACCGAGGAGCTGTCCCGGCTCTGGTCGGCGATGCAGGCGCACTACCGGCCCAGCGCGGCGTACCAGGTATCCGTCGTGCTCATCGAGGCCACCCGGCCGGCCGGCTCCCCGCTGCCCGTGCTGGAACGCCGGGTCGCGGTCACACCCTCCACCGTGGTGCCTTTCCCGACGCTGGAGTCCGTCGACCCGCCGGACGCCGAGCCGGGGGCGACGGTCACCCTACGCGGCCACCATCTCGACGGTACGGACGTCCGCGTGCGCTTCGCCCACCGGCTCGTCGACACCCCGCACGAGGTAGTGGTGGGCACCGTGACCGATCCCAGCGCCATCGCCGTCACAATGCCCACCGACGGGCCGGCCGGGGTGTGGAGCGTCACCGCCTCGGTGGTACGGCCCACCGAGACCGACCCGCGGCTGACCAACACGGTCGCGCTGCTGCTGGACCCGGTACCCGACGTCGCCGGCGCGGTACTGAACCGGGACGCCACCACCGGCGCGGTCACCGTGACGATGGGTGTCTCCCCGGACGTCCTCCCGGAGCAGCCCGCGACCCTGGCGCTCGGCGCGGCCGAGGCGACCGCCCCGGCCCGCTCGTCCACAGTGGACGAGCTGACCTTCGTCTTCGACCCGCTGCCCGCCGGCGAGGCGCTCGTCCGGCTCCGGGTCGACGGTGCGCAGAGCCTGCTGATCAACCACGACACCGTCCCGCCGACATTCCTGCCCGGCCGAACCGTGGTCGTACCGTCATGACCGAGCGCAGCGAGGTCAGCAGCCAGCTCAGCACCGCCGTCAGCACCGAGACGTTCGCCGAGCGCAACCAGCGGTTGCTCGTGGCGGAGCTGGCCCGCGTCCACGCGGTACTGTCCGGGCAGCCCGCGGCCGCGGCGGCCGGGGTACCGCCGGAGAGCCGGCTCGCCCGGGTGGTCGAGCTGTTCGGGCTCTCTCCGTTCGAGCGTGACCTCCTGCTCTGGTGCGCCGGCGTCGAGCTGGACGCCCGGTTCCCGGCCGCGTTCGCGGCCGCGCACGGTGACCCGCGCCGGACCCAGCCCACGTTCGCGCTCGCTCTGTCCTTGTTGGACGGTGCACACTGGGATGCGCTATCCCCGGACCGGCCGCTGCGGGCCTGGCGGCTGGTCGAGCTGGGTGCGGGCAGCGGCATCGTGGACCGCGCGCTGGCCATCGACGAGCCGGTGCTGCACTTCCTCGCCGGGGTGACCTGCCTGGACCCTCGGCTCGCCGGCATCCTCGAACCGGCCGCCGCACCCGGCCGGCTCGCCCCGGCGCACCGGGCGGTCGCCGCGGAGCTGGTCACTCTGCTCGACCGATTGCCCGCGCCGGCCACCGCGCTGCTCGACGGCGCCGACCCGCAGACCCGACGCCGGGTGGCCGCGCTCGTCTCGGTCGAGGTCGGCCGCGTACCGCTGGTCCTGCGGGGTACCCAGGTGCCGGCCGGACCGGACGGGATGGCGCTGGCCCGCCTCGTCGAGCGGGAGGTGGCCCTGCTCGGCGGGCTGCTCTACGTGGACTGCCGGGACGGCGACGAGGTCTCCACACTGGACCCGTTCCTCGGCCGGCTCGGCTGCCCCGTGCTGGTCGGCGGGCCGGCTCGGTTGTCCACCCGGCCGGCGCCGGTGCGGCGGGTGCTGCCGCCGCTCGATTCGGCCGACCGGATGGCGCTGTGGCGCGGCGCGCTGGGCGAGCCGGCCGCCGACGGCTACGGCGACCTGCTGGCCGAGGTGGTCGACCACTTCCGGCTGGACGTCGGCGCGGTCGAGGGGATCTGCGCGGAGCAGGCGGCCGCCGGCCACCCGGCCGGCGAGCTGCGCCGGGCATGCCGGACCCAGGGCGGTGCCGGGCTCGGCGACCTGGCCGAGCACATCCCGCCGCACGCCGGCTGGGACGACCTGGTGCTGCCGGCGACGCCGATGGCGGCGCTGCGGGACATCGCCCGGCAGGCCCGCTACCGCACGCGGGTCTACGAGGACTGGGGCATGGCCGCGCGCTCGGGGCGCGGGCTCGGGCTCACCGCGCTGTTCACCGGCGAGAGCGGTACCGGCAAGACGCTCGCCGCCGAGGTGCTCGCCGGCGCGATCGACCTCGACCTGTACCGGATCGACCTGGCCGCGGTGGTGAGCAAGTACATCGGCGAGACAGAGAAGAACCTGCGCCGGGTCTTCGACGCCGCCGAGGCCAGCGGCGCGGTGCTGCTCTTCGACGAGGCCGACGCGCTGTTCGGCAAGCGCAGCGAGGTGAAGGACAGCCACGACCGGTACGCCAACGTCGAGGTGGCCTACCTGCTGCAGCGCATGGAGGCGTACCGCGGGCTGGCGATCCTCACCACGAACCTGAAGACCGCGCTGGACCGGGCGTTCCTGCGGCGGATCCGGTTCGTGGTGTCCTTCCCGTTCCCGGCCGAGGCGCAGCGCGCGGAGATCTGGCGGCGGATGTTCCCGCCGTCGCTGCCCACGTCGGGTGTTGACCTCGCCAGCCTGGCCCGGCTGCAGATCCCCGGCGGCAACATCCACGGCATAGCGATGGCGGCCGCCTTCCTGGCCGCCGAGGACGGCGGTCCACTGAGGATGGACCACCTGGTGCGGGCGGCCCGGCGGGAGTACGCGAAGTTGGAGAAGCCGCTCACCGACGCCGAGACAAGGGGTTGGGGATGATCGAGATATCCATCGACGAGATCGTGGTGCGCGACGCGACCCTCGGCGAGGCCGACGTACCCGCGTTCCGGGCCGCGGTCGAACAGCGGTTGACCCACCTCGCGTCGGGTTCGGTGCCGCCCGCCCCGCACGGTCTGGGCGAACAGGTCGCGGACGCGACCTGGCAGCAGGTGAAGCCATGACCGGGCTGGTGGAGTCGCCGCAACTGGTCAAGGGCGGCCTGGTGCTGGTCGACCCGGCCAGCGGTGGGCTGCTCGGGGTGATCTCGTTGCAGTACAACCCGGAGACCCTCACCCGGTCGTTCCAGATCCAGGCCACCGGCGGCGAGAGCGGCGACCGGTCCCAGGCGCTGCGCCTGGCGGGTGCGCCGGTGGAGAGCATCAAGCTGGAGGCCGTCCTCGACGCGGTCGACCAGAACCCCGGCGGCGACCAGGGCCTGCATCCGCAGCTCGCGGTGCTGGAGCGGCTGGCCTACCCGCGCAGCTCGGACCTGCTCGCCAACGACCGGCTCGCGGCCAGCGGCACGCTGGAGGTGCTGCCGATCGAGGCGCCGCTGACCCTGTTCGTGTGGAGCCGCAGCCGCATCGTCCCGGTACGGCTCACCGAGCTGTCCGTCACCGAGGAGGCGTTCGACCCGGCGCTGAACCCGATCCGCGCCAAGGTGTCGCTGGGCCTGCGGGTGCTCTCCGTCGACGATCTCGGCTTCGCGCACCGCGGCGGCGGAATGTTCATGAGCTACCTGCAGACCAAGGAGAGCCTGGCGGCCCGGGCCAGCATCCCGGTCCTGTCCGTCCTCGGGTTGGAGGGGATCGGATGAAAGACCCGGTGCAGGCCCTCATCGAGGCCGGCGCGCTGCCGGCCACCAGCTACCCGCCCACCAGCCGGTACGCCGGGACGCCGGTCGTCGCCTGGGATCCCGGCGACGGCCGCCCGCCGATCCCGCATCTGGCCCGGCGGTTCGTGCCACCGCCCGAGCGGCTGGCCACGCTCGGCGAGCACGAGGTGGTGGCGGGTGACCGGCTCGACCTCATCGCGGCGCGGTACTCCGGCGATCCGGAGCTGTGGTGGCGGATCGCGGACGCGAACCCCGCGGCGGACCCCGACGAGCTGACCACCCGGGTCGGCCGACGGCTACGCATCACCGCACCGGAGGGCATGCCGGGGGCCGTAGATGCTGACTAACGGCGTACGTCTGTCGCTCTACATCGGACCGTTGGTCCCGGTGCCGGTGAACCACGAGATCCTGGACGCCCTGGACTCGGTGCAGGTCGAGGTCGCCTCCGGGGACACCCAGAGCGGGTTCGAGCTGGTCTTCCGGTTGTCCCGGCGCTCACCGCTGCACACCCTGTTCCTGCTCACCGGCGGCGCGTCGATCCCGGTCGTGCGGGTGGTCATCGTGGCCACCCTCGGCGGCACCGCCGAGGTGCTGATGGACGGGGTGATGACCCACCACGAGATACGCGACGACGGCCCGTCCACCATGCTAGCGGTGAAAGGCAAGGACCTCTCCGCGCTGATGGACATCATCGAGCTGGACGGCCTGCCGTACCCGGCGATGCCGGCGTTCGCGCGGGTGAACCTGGCCCTGCTCAAGTACGTCGGGTTCGGCGTGATCCCGATGGTGATCCCGACGATCATCGAGGACGTCCCGATCCCGATCGAGCGGATCCCGGTCCAGCAGGGCACCGACTACCAGTACATCAAGACGCTGGCCGCCAGCTCCGGCTACGTGTTCTATGTGGACCCCGGCCCGGTCGTGGGCACCAGCCGGGCCTACTTCGGCCCGGAGATCCGGGTCGGCCCGCCGCAGCCGGCGCTCAACCTCGACCTGGACCTGCCGCACCGCAACGTCGAGGGGCTGACGTTCCAGTTCGACAAGGAGAACAAGGAGATGCCGATCGTCGCGATCCAGGAGCAGTTCTCCAAGGCGCCGATCGGGATCCCGATCCCGGACATCAACCCGCTCAGCCCGCCGCTGGGCCTGATCCCGCCGCTGCCGCCCAAGCTCAAGTACCTGCCGTACACGGCGAAGTTCAAGCCCTGGGTGGCGCTGATGCACGGCTTCGCGTACGCCTCGCAGCACGGCGACGCGGTGTTCGGCTCCGGCACGCTCGACGTGGCCCGGTACGGCCGGATCCTCAAGTCCCGCCAGCTCGTCGGCGTGCGCGGAGCCGGCGAGGCCTTCGACGGCCTCTACTACGTCACGAAGGTCACGCACACCATCAAGCGCGGCGAGTACAAGCAGTCGTTCTCGCTGGCCCGCAACGGCCTGCTCTCGACGATCCCGAAGGTGCCGGTATGACCAAACAGTTCTACGGCAAGTACCGCGGCACGGTCGTCAACAACGTCGACCCGATGCAGATCGGCCGGATCCAGGCGATCGTGCCGGACGTGGCGGGCTTCATCCCCGGTACGTGGGCGATGCCGTGCCTGCCGATGAGCGGCATCAACACCGGCATCTTCACGGTGCCGGTGATGGGTGCGGGCGTGTGGATCGAGTTCGAGCAGGGCGATCCGGAGCACCCGATCTGGGTCGGCGGCTATTGGGGCTCGGCCGCGGAGACGCCGAAGCTGGCCGCCATGGTGCCGCCCGGGGTGCCCGGCATCACGCTGCAGACGACCCTCAAGAACGGCATCGTCATCAGCGACGTGCCCGGCCCCACCGGCGGGATCCAGCTCCAGTCGACGACCGGCGCGATGATCTCGGTGACCGACGTGGGGATCGTCATCTCGAACGGCAAGGGCGCGATCATCACGATGACCGGCCCGACCGTGGACATCAACCTCGGCGCCCTGACGGTGGTGTGAGATGCCCGGACCGATCGTCCACATGGGAGCGGTGGTGACGTGTTCGCACGCCGGGCAGGCGCAACCGACCGCGCCGGCGCCGCGGGTCCTGGTCTCCGGCCAGCCGGTGGTCACGGTCGCTTCGCCGTACGTCGTCGCCGGCTGTGCGCTGACCGGCACCCCGAACCCGCCCTGCGTCACCGGTCAGTGGATCGTCGGCGCGGTCCGGGTGCTGGTCCTCGGCCAGCCCGTCGTCATCCAGAGTGGACAGTCGGTCTGCGCGCCGACCGGTACGCCGATGCTGCCGGTCACCGTCCAGCCGAGGGTGATGGCGACATGAACGTCGACTTCCCGTTCGGCTTCGACCACAGTGGACGTACCGCGGGCGCTGACGGCGACGACCACCTGCGTGACCTGATCGCGCAGGTCCTGTTCACCGCGCCCGGCGAGCGGGTCATGCGCCCGGACTTCGGCAGCGGCCTGCTCGCGCTGACGTTCGAGCCCAACAGCGTGGCCCTCGCCGCCACCACCCAGGCCCTGGTCCAGGGCGCGCTGCAGCACTGGCTCGGCCACCTGATCGCCGTCGAGGCCGTCGAGGTCGGCGGCGACGACGGCGAGCTGCACGTCTCGGTCCGCTACGTCGCGCTGCGCAGCCAGCAGCGCCGGCTGGACACCTTCACCGCCCCGGCGGGGACGCCATGATCGGTTACCGGTACGTCTGCCGCGAGGAGCGCCGGCTGACCGCGGTCAAGCGGGCCGGTGTGCGCAACGGCATCGAGTACGTCGAGGTAGCCGAGGGCCAGCGGACCCTGCTCCTGCGGCTGCTGCTCCCGGCCGCCGGACTGAGCGCGGCGAACGTGCGGATCGACGGCGGCGAACGGATCCCCACCGTGGCGGTGCAGTGGGCCGCTGCCGCGGACGCGCTGCCGCCCGGCGAGGTGGTCGACGTCGACCAGCCGGACCACGTGCTCGTGGTGCGGACCGTCGAACGCGGCGACTTCTCCCGGTACACGCTGCGGCTGGTGGCCGGGCCCGGCACGGACCAGCCGCCGGCCGGCTTCGACCCGCTGCTGGCCCAGGTCACGTTCTCGTTCAAGGTCGAGTGCGGTACCGACTTCGACTGCCGGGACGTCCTGGTCTGCACGCCGCCCGCCGCGCCCGCGCCGGCCATCGACTACCTCGCCAAGGACTACTCGAGCCTGCGCCGGCTGATCCTCGACCGGATGACCCTGCTCGCCCCGGACTGGCGCGAGCGCAGCCCGGCCGACCTCGGGGTGGCCCTCGTCGAGCTGGTCGCGTACGTCGGCGACCGGCTCTCGTACCAGCAGGACGCGGTCGCGACCGAGGCGTTCCTCGGTACCGCCCGACGCCGGGTGGCGCTGCGCCGGCACGCGCGCCTCGTCGACTACCTGGTGCACGAGGGCTGCTCGGCCCGGGTGTTCGTGCGCGTCGGCGTGACCACCGCCGGCGTGACGCTGCCCGCCGGGACGCCGCTGCTGACCCGTACCCCCGGCCTGGAGGACCGGCTGGAGCCCGGCGGGCCGAAGCACCGCGCGGCGCTGGACAGCGGCGCGGTGGTCTTCGAGACCGTCGAGGACACCGTGCTCTATCCGGACCACGACGTCCTGCACTTCTACACCTGGGGCGACCTCGACTGCTGCCTGCCGCGTGGGGCCACCCGGGCCACGCTGCGCGGCTCGTACCCCCGGTTGAAGGCCGGCGACGTGCTGGTGCTCGCGGAGATCGTGAGCCCGACGACCGGGCTGGCGGGTGACGCGGAGACCGGGCACCGGTGGCCGGTACGGCTCACCCACGTGCTCGGCGCTGAGGACCCGTCGGGCGGGCTCTTCGACGACCCGGCGACCGGCGATCCGGTACCGGTCACCGAGATCTGCTGGGACGCGGCGGACGCACTGCCGTTCCCGCTCTGCCTCACCGCCACGCTGCCGGACACCGACGGCCCGCTCGACGTCGGCGTCGCCTGGGGGAACGTCGTCGTCGCCGACCACGGCCAGACCGTCGACGGCGAGGAGCTGGGGTCGGTCGCGCCACCCCGGTTCCGGCCGGCGCTCGCCAAGCGGCCGGTCAGCCACGTCGTGGACGTCCGGGCGGTCGGGCTGTTCTCGGCCGAGGCGGTCACCGCGCTCCTCGACGAGCTGGACGACCTGGTCTACGGGCCCCAGCTGCGGGACCTGCTGGTGGCGCACGGCATCGTGTTGCACGCGGAGCCGGTCACGGTCGGCGGCGGTGACGGCGTCTGGTCGGTGGCGGACGGCGAGACCGTCCTGCGGTTCACCCTGGACGGTCCCGACATCGTGGTCACCGGCCGCCCGGCCGCGGCCTCGGCCGTCACCGCCGGCCTGCCGCGCACGGCCCGGCCCGCGGCCGTCCTCAGTGGAGTGCACAACACGGTCACCACCGAGTGGCTGCCGCAGGCCGACCTGCTCGCCAGCGGCGGGGACACGCCGGAGTTCGTGCTGGAGGTCGAGCACGACGGTACGGCCACGGCCCGCTTCGGCGACGGGGTACACGGGCGGCGCCCGGCGGCCGGAACGGTCTACACCGCGCGGTACCGGGTGGGCAACGGCGCGGCCGGCAACATCGGTGCCGAGTCGATCGCCCACGTGGCCACCGTGGACGGGCAGATCCTCTGGGTCCGCAACCCGATCCCCGCGGCCGGCGGGGTGGACCCGGAGAGCGCCGCGCAGGTCCGCCGGGACGCGCCCGAGGCGTTCAGCGTGCAGGAACGGGCGGTCACCGAGGCCGACTACGCCGAGATGGCCCAGCGCCACCCGCAGGTGCAGCGAGCGGCCGCCACGTTCCGCTGGACCGGCAGTTGGCACACGGTGTTCGTCACCGTGGACCGGCTCGGCGGCGGGCCGATCACCCCGGTCTTCGAGGACGAGCTGCGCGCGCACCTGGAGCGGTACCGGATGGCCGGTTACGACCTGGAGGTGGACGGGCCGGCGTTCGTCCCGCTCGACGTCGGCGTGCACGTCTGCGTGGCGCCCGACCACTTCCGCGCGCAGGTGGGCCGGGAGGTGCTCCGGACGTTGGTGGCCCTGTTCCACCCGGACAACCTCACGTTCGGGCAGCCGGTCCACCTGAGCCCGATCTACGCCGCCGCGCAGGCGGTACCGGGGGTGTCGTCGGTGAGCGTGCACACGTTCACCCGGCGCGGGGTGGACGACGGCGGCACCGCGCTGGCCGACGGCGTGCTGCCGATGGACCGGCTGGAGATCGCCCGGCTGGACAACGACCCGAACTTCCCCGAGCGCGGTGCGCTCGTGCTGACCGTGGGAGGTGGAAAGTGACTCCCGCCTGTGCCTGCGGCTGTTGCGCCGGAGTCTCCGCGGCGACGCCCCGGCCGGTCGAGAACCGGCACGGTCTGCCGGTGGTGCCGTACCGGGTCGGTACGCACGCGGAGTTCCTCGCCAGCCTGACCGCCGCGCTGTCGGCTGCGGACCGGCCGGCGCTGGCCCGGTTGCGCACCCGCGACCCGCGCGACTTCACCATGGCCCTGCTGGACGGCGTCGCAACCGTGTGCGACGTGCTGACCTTCTACACCGAGCGGCTCGCCCAGGAGTCGTGGCTACGTACCGCGGTGGACCGGACGTCGCTGCAGGAGCTGGGCCGGCTCGTCGCGTACCGGCTGCGCCCCGGTGTCGCGGCCACCACCCACCTGGCGCTGTTCATCGAGCCACCGCCGGCGCCGCCGCCGTCCGGGTCCGGTCCCGGCTTCGCGCCGGCGCCGTACCTCACCGGCGGGCTGGAGTTGCCGGTCGGCCTACCGGTACGCAGCGTGCCAGGTCCCGGCGAGCAACCGCAGACGTTCGAGACGACCGAGGCGATCGTCGCGCGGCCGGAGTGGAACGCGCTGCGCGGCTCGACGACCAAGCTGACCATTCTCGGCTCCGGTGACGCGGTCGCCTACCTCGCCGGCACCGGGGCCAACCTGAAGGTCGGCGACATGCTGCTGTTCACCGGCGGCACGCCGCGCCTGGCCGCGGTCTCCGGAGTGCTCCTCCAGCCGGACGACGCGCGGACGAGGGTCACCTGGAAGCCGGCACTGTCCGGTGCGGCGAGCCAGATCTCCGTGCTGCGCAAGCGGTTGCGGGTCTTCGGCTACAACGCGCCGCCGTTCTCGGTCTTCCCCGAGCCGCCGGAGTCCATGTCCGACTGGGCCTGGACGCTCTCCGGCGCGGACGGTGCCGTCGACATCGACGGCTCGCACCCGGACATCCTGCCCGGCTCCACGCTCGTCCTGGTCGCCGGTACCTCGTCCCTGGTCGTGACGGCGGACTCGGTCGTCGAGCTGTCCCGCGCGGACTACGCGATCGCGGGCCCGATCACGAGGGTCTTCGTCAGCGAGGACCTCGACGACGTCGACGACCAGGTCCGGCAGACCGTGGTGTACGCGGTGAACGAGCCGCTCACGCTGGCCCACGAGCCGGACGACTCCGATGTGGACGGACTGTTCCTCGTGGTCGACGGCGACGTCGAGGTGCCGGACGGGCGCACCCTGCTGGTGGCCGGCCGGGACGCGGCGACCGGCGAGGCGCTCACCGAGCTGGTGACGCCGGTCGGGTCGTTCCACGCGCCCGGCTTCACCGCGTTCCAGCTCGACAAGGAGCTGACCGGCACGTACCGGCGGGACACCGTCGTCGTCTACGGCAACGTGGTGGCCGCGACGCACGGCGAGACGGTGCACCAGGTCCTCGGCGGCGGCGACGCGTCACGCCCGCACCAGGCGTTCGAGCTCAAACACCAGCCGCTGACGTACGTTCCGTCCGACGAGCCGGGCGGGGCGGCGTCCACACTGGAGGTACGGGTCAACGACGTCGCCTGGCATGAGGTACCGACGCTCTACCCCGCCGGGCCCGAGGACCGCTCGTTCGTCACCCGGGACACCGAGCGCGGCACCGTGGTCGTCAGGTTCGGCGACGGAATCCAGGGAGCCCGCCTGCCCACCGGGTCGCACAACGTGCGCGCGGTCTACCGCCGCGGGGTCGGTCTGGCGGGCAACCTGCCGGCCGGCTCGATCAGCCAGGTGATGGACCCGCCGCTGGGGCTGACCAAGGTGACGAACCCGGTACCGGCTGCCGGCGGCGCCGACCCGGAGACGCCGGCGGTGGCGAGGGAGTCGATCCCGCTGGCCGTGCGGACCCTCGGCCGCGCGGTGTCGTTGCTGGACTACGCCAACTACGCGCGGGCGTTCGCGGGCGTCGCCAAGTCCCACGCCGCGGTGCTGAACCTGGCCGGCGGGCGCACGATCGTGGTGACGGTCGCGGCCGCCGACGGTGTCGCGGTCACCGCGGACGCCCGGGCCCGGCTGCTCACCTCACTGCGCAGCCACGGCGACCCGCTGGTGGCGGTCGAGGTGCTGGCCCACCGGTCGGCCGCCTTCCGGGTCGCCATGCGGGTCAGGCGTGACCCGGACCACCTGTGGGACGCCGTTCAGACCGCGGTACGCGACGAGGTGACCCGCGCGTTCGGCTTCGCGGTCCGGGACTTCGGCCAGCCGGTCCACCTCTCCGAAGTGGTCGCCGCCGCGCACCGGGCCCCCGGCGTGGTGGCCGTGGACGTCGACCGCCTCTACCGCGTCGCCGAGCCGATCCCGCCCGAGCCGGACTGGCCGCCGCCCGACCCCGACCAGCTCTCCGACCGGCTGCGCGCGGCCCTGCCGCGGCCGGACATGGACGCCATGGCGCTCCCGGCCGAGCTGCTGACGATCGACGCTGACCCCTTCGACTACGTCGAGGAGATGACGTGAGCGCGCGAGCCGATGAGCTGTACGCGCTGCTGCCGGCGGTATACCGGATCCGCGACGCCGAGCAGGGCGGCCCGCTGCGCGAGCTGGTCGAGGTCATCGCCGAGCAGGTCGCGGTCCTGGACGAGAGCCTGGAGCAGTTCTTCGACGACCAGTTCATCGAGACCTGCGCGGAGTGGGTGGCACCCTACATCGGCGACCTGGTGGGGTACCGGCCGTTGCACGGCGTGGTCCCGCGGGTGGCGTCGCCGCGCGCCGAGGTGGCCAACACCATCCGGTACCGCCGCCGCAAGGGCACCGCGGCCATGCTCGAGCAGCTCGCCCGCGACGTGACCGGATGGCCGGCCCGGGCCGTGGAGTTCTTCGAGCGGCTGGTCGGCTCGCAGTACATGAACCACATCCGCCGGTCGAAGGGCGGCACCCCGGACCTGCGCGACGGTACCGCGATGAGCTTTGTCGGCACCGCGTTCGACGACCTGGCCCACACCGCGGACGTCCGGCCGGGCCGCCACAACATCCCCAACGTCGGCATCTTCCTGTGGCGGATCGCGGCGATCCCGATGGCCCGCGCCGAGCTGTTCACAGTGGACGGTTCCGGGCGGCGGTTCCGGTTCGACCCGCTCGGCGCCGACCAGCCGATCTACGGCCGGCCGCGGACCGAGACGGAGATCACCCACATCGCCGAGCCGGCCGACGTACCGCTGCCGCTGTCCCGGCGGTCGTCCGAAGTGGAGCATTACGGCGCGGGACGGTCGGTGATGTTGGCGGTCGAGGGCGGCACCGTGCCCGCCGACGTGAGCTTCTGCGATCTGAGCGACTCCGGCGCCGGCTGGGCGCACGAGCCGGCACCCGGGTCGGACGCGGTCGCGATCGACCCGGTGCTCGGGCGGGTCTGCTTCCCCGACCCGCTGCCGGCCGCGGCGGTCCCGCTGGGGACGTACCACTACGGCAGCGCGCTGGAGATCGGCGGCGGCGGGTACGACCGCGGGGACTTCCCGGCCGCCGACGACGTACCCGTACCCGTCACCGGCGGCACCGGCCTCGGGCCCGCGCTGACCTCCGTCGCCGGCGGGGGCATCGTCGAGATCCAGGACAGCCGGCGGTACGCGGAGACGCCCGCCATCACGGTGGACGCGGGCGCCCGGGTGACCCTGCGCGCGTCGAACCGGGCCCGTCCGGTGCTCGTGACCGGCGGTCCGGTGACGGTCGACGCCGGCGAGGGCGCCACCGTCGTGCTTGACGGCCTGCTCCTCACCGGCGGTCCGGTCGTCCTGCTGGAACAGTCCGATGTGGAGCCCCGGCACCTGGTACTGCGGCACTGCACGCTGCCCTCCCTGGTCGTCGAGCATCCCGTGGCATCGGTGACCATCGAGCGGTGCGTCCTCGGGCCGGTGGAGACGGCCGAGGGGGTGCGCGTGGCCATCACGGACAGCGTGGTCGACGCCGGCGATCCGGATGCGGATGCGTTCACCGGTGGAGCGCTCACCCTCGACGAGTCCACAGTGGTGGGACAGGTGCACGCGGACCGGGTCGACATCTCGAACTCGCTGCTGCTGGGGCTGGTGCTGGTTCGCCGCCGGCAGATCGGCTGCGTCCGGTTCAGCTATCTGCCACCGGACTCGCGGACCCCGGCGCGCTACCGCTGCCAGCCCGACGATCCCGCCAACCGGCCCCTCTTCACGTCGCTGCGGTACGGCGATCCCGGCTACGCGCAGCTGCGCCCCGCGACCCCGGACGCGATCCGGCGCGGTGCCGACGACGAGGGCGAGATGGGCGTCACCCACCACCTGCATCAGCCCCAGCGCGAGACGAACCTGCGTATCCGGCTGGACGAGTACCTGCGCTTCGGCCTGTCGGCCGGACTGATCTACGCGAGCTGAAGGAGACCCACATGGGCGCGGACGTGAGCCGGGTGCGGATGGACCCGCTGCGCGACCACAGTGGAGTAGGCCTGCAACAGGGCCGGTTGTTGCTGGACGGCGACTTCAATGAACAGGTCGCGATCGTCGACCGGCGGCTGCGCGCGCTCGCGGTCGACGCCGGTGCCCCGGTCATCTCCGCACTGACCCCCGACGCCTTCAAGATCTTCCTGTCCGGCGGCGAGGTGACGATCGGCCGCGGCCGGATGTACGTGGACGGCCTGCTCGCCGAGAACCACGGCGATCCCGAGCAGCCCGACTTCGACCCGGTACTGGCCGAGCCGACCCGGCAGGGCAGCGTCGCGTTCGACGCGCAGCCGTACGGTCCGACGCCGGAGGGCCTGCCCGACAGCGGATCTCCCGACTCCGCCGGACCGCACCTGGTCTTCCTCGACGTCTGGCAGCGCGAGCTGACCCAGCTCAACGCGCCCGACCTCGTCGAGCCGGCGGTCGGCGTCGACACCACCACCCGTACCCAGGTGGTGTGGCAGGTGCGGATCCTGCCCGACGTGGGCGAGTCGGCCACCTGCGACGGGCCCGTCGAGGGGTGGGCCGACCTCGTGGCGCCCTCCGGCGCGCGGTTGACCACGGACACCGTACCGGTGGATCCCGCCGACGACGCGTGCGAGCTGCCGCCGACCGGCGGCTTCCGCGGCCTGGAGAACCATGCGTACCGCGTCGAGCTGCACGACGCGACCCACTTCAAGTGGTCCCGGGACAACGCGAGCGTGGGCAGCGCGGTGGTCGAGGTGCTCTCCGGCACCGAACTGCGTCTGGCCACCCTCGGCCGGGACAACGTGCTGCGCATCGCGGAGGACGACTGGGTCGAGATCCTGGACGACCGGCGCGAGTTCGCGCAGCTGCCGGGCGACATCCGGCAGGTCTCCGTCGACGACGCGACCAACACCATCACGGTCAGCCCGGCACTCTCGGCCGACCTGATCCCCAGCGGCAGCGGTGAGGACACCGCGGCGCTGCGGCACCTGCGCGTCGTCAAGTGGGACTCCGGCCTCGTCGACGTGCCGCCGGCCGGCACCGCGGCGGTACTCGAACACGGCATCACGGTCGAGTTCAGCGGCGACCCGGGGCGGCCGGGCGACCACTGGATCTTCGCGGCCCGCAGCGGGCTGCCGATCGAGAAGCTGGTCGACGCCGCTCCGCTCGGGATCCACCACCACTACGCCCGGCTCGCGCTGATCACGTTCCCCGACTCGGCGATCGACTGCCGGCCCTCCGAGCCGCCGGCCGAGGGTGGCTGCGGGTGCGAGATCTGCGTGACCCCGGAGGGCCACGCCAAGGGCACGCGGACCATCCAGGACGCGGTCGATGCCGTGGTCGCGGCCGGTGGCGGTACCGTCGTCCTCTGCCCCGGCGTCTACCCGCTCACCGAACCGGTCCGGCTGGAGAACGCCACGTCGGTGGTCCTGCGCGGCCACGGGCCGGCAAGCACGCTGGTGACCGCCGGATCCGCGATCGTCGTCCAGACCGGCGTGGATGTCGCGATCTCCCGGCTGGGCGTGCTGAGCGCCGGCAGCGCGCCGGGCGTCCTGCTCTCCGACTGTTCCGCCTGCACGGTGGAGGAGGTGACGGTCAACCAGACCCTGGGCACCGTCGACGGCCCGCGGGTCGCGATCGGCCTGGCCGGCGTGCAGATATTCACGCTGGTCCGGCGGTGCGTCCTGCTCGGCGCGATCGGTATCGGCGTGGTGCCGGGCGGCCAGGAGTTGAAGACCCTCTACACGCTCGGCCTGCGGATCGAGGACTCCATCGCGCAGTGCAGCTCGACCGGCGTCGACCTTACCGGCCTGTGTGTCCACTCTGGAGAGCTACGCATCGCGGGCAACATGATCCTCGGTACGTCCGACGCGGCGATCGCCGCCACCGGGCTCGTGATGACCGGCGAGACCCTGCTCGACGGCGTGCTCACCGTGGCCGGCAACGACATCCGGACCGAGGGCCTCGGCATCCACACGGGCGGGCAGGCGGTCATCGTCGACAACGAGATCGCCGCGGGCCGGCGCGGCGTCGGCGGGCACGCCATCTTCGTCGCGAACGAGCCGCCCGGTGTGCAGCCGGGTAGCGTCCAGATCATCGGCAACCGGGTCAACAACGCGGGCGGCTTCGGCATCCTGGTCGAGGCGCCGCTGGCGAGCCTGCTGTGCAAGCAGAACGTCATCCGGGGCGCGGCGGGCGGCATCGTGGTCCGCGGCCCAGGCCCGAAGGAACACGTCTCCATCGACAACAACCACGTGCTGGAGCTGACGCCGCCGGACCTCAGCGACGAGCCGACGGTCGGCTTCCGCGCCGGTACCATGCTCAGTGCGCTCGCGCCGAGCGTGCTCTACGGCATCGCGGTCACCGGCGCGGGTGTCGCCCAGCTCGCCGGCAACCTGGTCGACGGCGTCGGCGCGGACACCACGGAGGTCAGCTTCTGCATCGGGCTGGTCGCGACGCTGAACGACGATGTCCGGATGACCGGCAACACGCTGCGGCGCATCGGTACCCCGACCGCGGGTGAGTCCGGCCTGGCCATCGGCATCGGCGTGGGGTCGTCGCTCGCCGCCACCTCGCTGGAGCAGAACACCGTACACAGTGGACCTTCCGGGCCGGTGCGCCGGCCGCGCTGGCAGGCGATGATCGTGGCGGGCTCGGGCTCGGGCGATGCGGGCCGGGCCGTCGCTTCGGCCGGTCCCATCCGGGTGGTCCGCGCGGGTACCGCCGGTGTGGTGGCGCTGGACGGCGCCTGGCTCTACGCCCGCGCTGCCGCCGAGATCACCCCCGCGCTGAACCTCACCGGCAACACGCTGCAGGGTGGTGGCGACGCGGTCGCCGTCCTGCTGCAGAGCGACGGGGACACGATCCTGTCCGGCAACTACGCGGCGCAGCCGCCCGACGCGGACCACCCGGCGGTCGAGCTGACCGCGCCGGTCGCCGTCGTCTCGAACAACCGCGCGGCGGGCGGCCGGCCGTCGATGCGGCTGAACGTCAGCCAGGACGCCGCCTCGGTGATCGGCAACATCACGTCCGGGGACATCACCGTCTCCGGTGTCCCGGTGCGGCAGACCGGTAAGCCTTGGTCCCAGCTCAATCCGGTCCTACCGTGAGTGGGGAGGAGCGTTCGATGCGCGTCGTCGTCGTCAAGGACGAGAAGGATTTCGCCGAGCTGCGCAAGCGGGTGCTGCGGCCCGGGCTCAGCGGCGCGCGCCGGCTGGCGGTCGAGGAGAGCATCCGCGCGGCCAACCCGCACCTCGACCTGGACCGGCTCCCACCCGGCGCGGTCGTCGTCGTGCCCGACCATCCGGACGTGGCCCCCGACGCGGGCGACCCGGGTCGACCCGGGCCGGACCTCGGGCGGCTGCACACGGCCCTGCCGAAGGTCGGCGAGGCGGCCCGGCGCGGTGCGGAGGCGGCCGCCGCGCGCAACGGGGAGCTGCGCAAGGCGTTGCGGACCCGGGAGGTCCGGGCGGCGGCCGAGGCCGACGAGAAGTTGGCCGCGGAGATGGCTCGGCTCTCCGAGGCGATCGCCGCCGAGCAACGGCGTGCGGAGGAGTGGGCGCTGGCCGTCGCGGCGCATACCGACCAGTGGCAGGCGGCGCTCGACAGACTCCGCGGGTTGAGCTGACCCGAGCCATCGTCCCTTGTTCCGCAGGCAACCCTCGAATGCCGCGCCCGACTTCCGAGCCGTTGCGATGCTCGCCGCATTGGTGGTCACCATGGTGATCTCGACGCGGGCCAGATGCAGCTCGGTCACCGCCCACAGCGCGAGCCGCCGCGCCGCGCCGCTGGCGATTCCGCGACCGGTCGACGATGACCGCACCCAGTAGCTGAGGTTGGTCGACAAGCGGGTGACGTCGACGCCCTCGAGCGAGCACGCCCCCAGGTAGCGCTCGTCGGCGGCGTCCAAGATGCTGAACGCGTACAGAGTCCCCGAGCGCCATGCCGATTCGGTGAACGACGTCCATGCGACCATGTCGTTCTTGGTCTGCTCGTCGCGCCACCAAGGCATGGTGCTGCGCAACGCCGCGGCCGACTCGGCCATGGCCGCCCACATGCCGTCGAGGTGGCTCGCGTCGAGTGGTACGAGCACGACAGAACCGGTTGACAGCGCGATATCACGCGAGGGTGGGTTGCCTGTGCTGCCGACGGCGGACCGGTGGTCGCGCGAGCCTTTTAGGCCTGGGTCCCAGAACAGGTAGAACCGATTCCCCAGGTAGAGAGTCATCCCGTCGAGTGATCACCGGGCTGGCAGAGGCATTTGATCACGTCTATGGCGGGACGAGGGCTTCGGTGTGCACGTCGTAGGTGTGGCCTCGGGGACTGGTCCAGAGGTGGTGATCGTCGCCGAGATTGAGGACCTGCCAACCGAGTTCGTCCTTGGCGCGGTGATGGTACCGGCACAGCGCGTGCAGGTTGGCCGGGCTGGTGGGTCCGCCATCGGCGTAGCGGCGACGGTGATCCAGGTCGCAGCGGGACGCCTGCACCCGGCACCCCGGGAAGGTGCAGCGGCGGTCCCGGGTGCGGACGTGGGCGGCGTCTCCGGCGGTGGGGCGGCGGCGTGTGATGCCGTGGTAGAGCAGCCGACCGTCGGCGTCCAGGACGCTGTAGCGCCACGTCGCCGTGTTCCGGTGGGCGGCCGTGACCTGCCGGGCCAGGTCGGCGACCACCGGCCCGAAGCCGGCCAGTTCGCCGGGCTGCTCGGTCAGGCCGAGCAGCGTGGCCAATGGCACGGTCAGCTCGACGACGCCGCGGCGATGCACCGGGGCCGGGCCGTCGTAGTCGCCGACCAGCAGACCGAGGAGGGTGTCCGCGCGCAGTTGGTCCATGCTGCGGGCATCGCCGGCGCACTTGGCGGCCTTGGCCATGGCATCGATACGTTCGACCGCGGCGGCCGCCCGGTCGGCCGGCAGGCCCCAGGCGGCGAGGTGCATGCTGCCGTCGCTGCTGGCGCTGGCCAGCATGCCGCGGTCTGCCACCGCCTGGTGGTACCGCTTGGCCGTCTCGGCCGGGTCGGCTGCGGCGAGCAGCTTGCGGATCCGGACGGCAAGCTGGCCGGTGGTCAGCCGAGGCGCGTCGGGCAGCAGCCGGTTGGCCACCGCCCGGGCGGCGGTGTCGGTGGCGGCGCACAGCTCGGTGCTGAACACCCGCACTCGGGGTAGGTCGATGGCCCCGGCCATCAGCGCGGTGTGCACGGCGGGGAGTCGACCGACGACGTCCTCGGCCAGTCCGACCCACGACTCAGCGGCGCGGCGGGTCCAGCGCAGCGCGGTGGCGGCCTCCAACGCCGAACTCTCCGCCGCGTGCTCGGCCAGGACGGCCGGAGTGTCCTCGGCCCGCCAGGTATCGGTCAACGCGACCAGGTCGGCCAAGAGCTGTGCCTGCTCGTGAGCGATCTGCCGGGCCCTGGCCCGCAGCAGCAGTACCAGAGCGTGCCCGTCCACTGTGGACCTATCCACCGCGGACAGCGCGGCGGACAGATCCGGCCCCGTCGCGACGTCCGACAGATGTTCTAACACGCCTTTCATCGTACGTCACAACCGGGACAATCTCTGCCCCGGAATACTGTAGTCCACAGTGGACGGTATCGATCCGGAGGGCTCGCCGCGTACACCTCGCCGCCCCGCTCACCCACCCGGCGGGCGGTTCCGCTCCGCTCCTCGGTCGCCATGAGACCGACCGTACGACCTCACGCCGGGTGAGGTGCCGGCGAGAAGTCCGCGTGCGGTCAGCTCCGCCGCGAGCTGGACGTTGTCGTGGTACCGGATGCCGGGTATGCCCATCTCGGCCGCACCCGCCACGCACGCCTCCTTGTCGTCGACGAGCAGGCACTCGTCGGGCCGCCGGCCGATCCGGCGCAGCGCCGCCGAGAAGTACGCCGGGTCCGGCTTGCGCTGCCGGAGCTCGTACGACATCAGGCTCCCGGTGAGCCACGGCCGGTCCGCGTAGAGCGCCGCGAGGTAGGTGCCGCGGACCGGTTCCTGGTTGGTGGCGAGGTAGACCTCGTCCACGGCGATCTCCGGGACCAGGTCCAGCAGCTCGTCGTTGAGCAGGATCCCCGCGCCGAGCCAGCGGTCGACGAACTCCTCCGCCGGCACCCCGGGGACGTGGCGGGGCAGGATCCGGGCGACCAGCGAGATCAGATCACCCTCGCCGACCAGCGAGCGGGCCTCGGCAGGGTCGCTCATGAGCTCCCGCTCGAAGGCCGGGTACCCCTCGGCCCACGGGTACGCGCGCTCGATCTCGGCCTCGAAACCCGGGCGGGTGAAGATCAGGACGCCGTCGACGTCGAGCAGCAGTGTGGTGGTCACGCCAGGTGCATGTGCAGGCGGATCGTCGTGCCGTCCGGCCCGGTGTGGATGCGGACGAGGTCGCACAGGTAGTTCACCATCACCAGGCCGCGCCCACCTTCGGGGATGTCCGGCGGTACCGGAAGCCGGCCGGCCAGCGGATCGGCGATGTGGCCGGAGTCGTTCAGCTGGCAGACCATCGTGCCGTTCTCGCGCCAGACCGCCAGGGTGCCGGTGTTCAGGGTGTGCTCGACGGTGTTGCTGGCCACCTCGTTGACCGCGATGACCAGGTCGACGATCCGGTCGGCGGTCATCCCGTACCCGGTGGCCAGGGCGCTGACCAGGTGCCGTACCTCCCCGAGCGTCTTGAGCTCGATCGCGATGGTGGCGGCGTCGGACGGCGCCGGCGGGAGGGGCAGGTTGAACGTCGCGGCGACCGCGAACGGGTCGTCGTAGTGCGGGCTGTCCCACCGCTCGGTCGCGGTGAGCAGCACCGGGTGGGTCCGGTACGCGTCGTCGACCGCGTTCTGGTCGAGGCTCGTCAGGTCGTACGGGCAGAGGATCGTCGCGGCCCGGTCGGCGAACGCGGCGTTGATCAGCGCCTCGTGCTGGGCGCAGGCCGGGTACTCGACCTCGGTCCGGCCGGCCCAGATGGGTTCGCCGACGATCCGTACCCGTTGCTGGGGGTGGGCGGCGGCGAAGGCGAGCAGGACCGCGGGCAGGATCCGGCCGGGGTTGCGGCCCGCCACGCTCATGTCGTGCAGCTGGACCCGGCCGGAGTCCGCGCCGAGAGCGGACCGGATCTGCGCGAGGTTCTGGCCCGGTACCGCGACCATGACCGGCTCGCCGGCCGCGAGCCCGGCCTGGATGAACGGGACGGTACCCGCAAGATAGTCCCCGGCGCCGCGGTAGAGCAGCGCCGGGTGCACGAACCCCTCGGTGGAGGTCATGCGGCCCCCGGTAGCCGTGACGACAGATCCGCGCCAAACATACCCGGGGGAGCCGGAAGCCGCACTCGCCGGTCGCGACGAATCAGCTACACAGTCGCAAGTCCGACCAACCAGACGAAGGCGACGGCCAGGGCGGCGGCCAGTTCGACCAGCATCGACAGGCCGGCCGCCTTGAGCGCCTGCTTGGTCGACGGCCAGGCGAGCCGGGAGTCGCTGAGCCGGACCCGCTCGGCCAGCCAGACACCGAGCACGAATCCGACGATCAGGCCGACAACGGGTATCACGAAGAAGCCGACGAGCGCGAGCAGCCCGCCGACCACGAGGGAGGAGTTGGGCACGCCGGTGCGCTTGAGGTTGCGCCCCGGCCACGCGTACTTGACCACCGTGCCGGCCAGCGCGATCAGGGTGGCGACCGCCAGGACCGCCCACTTGCCCGCGCCGCCGTCGGCGAACAGCGCCCAGGCCAGGACGCCGGCCCAGCACAGGATGAGACCCGGCAGTACCGGCACGATCACGCCCAGGATGCCGACGACCAGGGCCGCGCCGCACAGCAGCGTGACGAGTCCGTCGGTGTCGGTCAGCTCCACGCCGTTCAGCCTGCCGCATCGGCGGCGGATGCGAAAACCGTGGCGACGCCGAGGAAGCGGCCGAGGTCCTCCGCCTCGGCGGCGAGCAGATCGCGGCTGCCCGGCGGCAGCCGGGTGAACGGCTCGACCGTGACGGCCAGCCGGTCGCGGGTCCTGGCCTGCCGCCACACCCCGACCACCCGCCCGTCCACGACCACGGCCGGCCGGATCATCCCGCCGCCGGCCCGGATCCGGGTACCGAAGCGCGGCTCGAGCATCAGGTCCCGGGTACGGTAGCCCAGCAGGTACGCGTCGAACGCGCCGAGCAGCCGGGCGACCCGCGCGGTGCCGGCCGGTCGCTGCACAGCGGACGAACCGGCCATCGTGAAGCCTCTCCGAGCCGCGGTGATCGTCAGGCCGGACCAGGCGCGGAAGTCCTCCGCCGTGGCCGGGCCGTAGGCGGCCAGGTACCGCCGCGCGAGCGCGGCCAGCGCCTCGTCGCCGGAGACGGCACCCGACTCGGGGACCCACTCGTCCAGCAGCACGTAGGTGGGCTCGTCCGCGGGCCCGTCCGGCCCGCGGCAGATCAGCCCGCGATGCGCGGCGTACCCGAGCAGGTGAGCTGGCGCCTGACCGGTCAGGCCGAGACCGAGCCGTCCCATCAGCTCGGCCCGGGTCAGCGGCTCCGCGCCGGAGAGGATCTCGCGGATCCGCTCCAGCGCCCGCTCGCAGGTACGGTCGTCGAGGCCGAGCTGCAACCGGCGCGGCCGGCCCGCCGCCGCGAAGACCGGCCCGAGCAGGCCGACCAGCCAGCGCACGTCGGCCGCGGCGACCATGTGCAGGGTGCCGCGCATCAGCCAGGTACGCACGACCGACGCCGACCGGCAGGCGCGGTCGACGTCGGCGGCGACCAGCCCACGGGTACGGACCCGCACGGCCAGCCGGGTCGCCGCGGTGTCCTGGGCCTGCAGCGCGAGCACCGCCGACACGGCCGTGGTGACGTCCGGCGGCCGGCGCCCGGCGAGCAGCTGGGCCCGCATCCGCAGCCGGCGCACCCGGTCGTCGGAACGCGTCACGTCAGCAGCAGGACGGCGTACGCGGCCAGCCAGTGCTCGACCATGTAGTCGCTGCCGGTGGCCTGGTCCAGGGACGCGTCGCTGTGGTCGCGGACCGCGGCGGTCATGACGGGTACCCGGGGATCGCCGTCCGGCAGTGTCGCGGCCAGCCGCCGCCAGGCCCAGGCGCGGCTCAGGTTGAGCCCGTGCAGGTGCGCGATCTGCCCGTCGATCGGGTCGCTGACGTCGACCGGGGTGAACAGCGCGGCCGGCTCGCCGTCGGCGATGCCGGGCAGGAACCGGTCCAGCCAGTCCGGGAACGCCTCGGGCCCGAGGACCTGCGCCATCAGCTCGGCCTCGGTCAGCGCGGGGGAGAGGAAGTCCGACCCGGACGGCTCGTACCCGGCGGGGTAGTAGGCGTCCTGCTCGAACCACCGGTGGCCGGCCTCGCTGATCGCGGCGAGCAGGTCCGGCGCGGCCAGCCGGGCGTACGGCAGCGAGCGGGACAGACCGAACGCGGAGTTCGTGTGCACGCCGTGCCGCACCGGGTACGCCGCCCTCGGCAGCCACTCGGCGAACCGGGCCGCCAGCACCCCGGCCAGCGGGCCGATGGCGGAGGCCCAGCGCCGCGCGTCCGGGTCGTCGTCCCAGCTGGTCAGCTCGTACGCCAGGGCCAGCGCCCAGCCCCAGCCGTACGGGCGCTGCCAGGAACGCCGCGCGTCGACGTACGCGGCCTCGGCGGCCAGCGCGTCGGCGGTGAGGTGCGCGTCGAGCGCGGACCGGATCTCGGCCGCCGGCACCACGTCCCGCGCGACCCGCAGCAACCGGACCAGCATCCAGTGCATCTCCACACAGGAGTGCCAGTCGAACGAGCCGTAGAACGCGGGGTGCACGTCACGCGGGAGGGGTCGGTCGTCCGGGCCGGTCATCGTGTGCCGGATGTCGTTGGGGTACTCGCGGCGGATATTGTCCAACCCGACCGCCGCCCAGGCGGCGGCGCGTTCCAAGATCAGGTCCCGCACCGGGTCAGCTTAACGGCTGGGCCAGCCTAACGGAGGATGCCCGCATGATGTTGCACCAACGGCTCGCCGACGAGCTGGGGGTACGGGTCGGGCAGGTGACGGCCGCGGTCGGGCTGCTCGACGGTGGGGCGACCGTGCCGTTCATCGCCCGGTACCGCAAGGAGGCGACCGGCGCCCTCGACGACACCCAGCTGCGCGCGCTCGAGGAGCGGCTGCGGTACCTGCGCGAGCTGGACGAGCGGCGGGCCGCGGTGCTCGAGTCGGTCCGCTCGCAGGGCAGGCTGACTCCCGAACTCGAAGCGCAGATCACGGCGGCCGACTCCAAGGCCCGGCTGGAGGACATCTACCTGCCGTACAAGCCGAAGCGGCGGACCAAGGCGCAGATCGCGCGGGAGGCCGGCCTGCAGCCGGTCGCCGACCGGCTGCTCACCGACCCGACCTGCGATCCGGCGTCGTACCGGGCCGAGGAGCTCGACGGCGCCCGGGCGATCCTGATCGAGCGCTTCGCCGAGGACGCCGACCTCATCGGCGAGCTGCGGGAGACGATGTGGTCCCGGGGCCGGCTGGTGTCCCGGGTCCGGGACGGCCGGCAGGAGGCGGGCGCGAAGTTCGCCGACTACTTCGACTTCGCCGAGGCGCTGACCAGGCTGCCGTCGCACCGGATCCTCGCGCTCTTCCGGGGCGAAAAGGAGGAGATCCTGGACCTGACGCTGGACCCGGGCGAGGCCGGATACGAGGGGCGGATCGCCGGGCGGTTCGGCATCGGCGACGGCCACCCCTGGCTGGGCCAGACGGTGCGGGCCGCGTGGCGTACCCGCATCCTCGGCCACCTCGGCGTGGACCTGCGTTTGCGGTTGTGGCAGGCGGCCGAGGACGAGGCGGTCCGGGTCTTCGCGACCAACCTGCGGGACCTGCTGCTGGCGGCGCCGGCGGGCAGCCGGACCACGATGGGTCTGGATCCCGGGTTCCGTACCGGGGTCAAGGTGGCGGTGGTCGACCCGACCGGCAAGGTGGTGGCGACCGGGGCCGTCTACCCGCACGAACCGCAGCGGCGCTGGGAGGAGTCGCTCGCCACGCTGACCAGGTTGGTCCGCGCGCACCGGGTCGAGCTGATCGCGATCGGCAACGGTACCGCCTCGCGGGAGACCGACCGGCTCGCGGCCGACCTGGTCGGCCGGGTCCCGGGCCTCACCAGAGTCATGGTGTCCGAGGCGGGCGCATCGGTCTACTCGGCGTCGGCGTACGCCTCCCGCGAGCTTCCCGAGCTCGACGTCTCCCTGCGCGGTGCGGTCTCGATCGCCCGCCGGCTGCAGGACCCGCTCGCCGAGCTGGTGAAGATCGACCCGAAGTCCATCGGCGTCGGCCAGTACCAGCACGACCTGTCCGAGGTGAAGCTGTCCCGGTCGCTGGACGCGGTCGTGGAGGACTGCGTGAACGCGGTCGGGGTGGACGTCAACACCGCCTCGGCGCCGCTGCTGACCCGGGTCTCCGGCATCGGCGCCGGGCTGGCCGAGAACATCGTGGCGCACCGGGACGCCAACGGCCGGTTCCGGTCGCGCCGCGCGCTCAGCGAGGTGCCGCGGCTGGGCCCGAAGGCGTTCGAGCAGTGCGCCGGGTTCCTGCGCATCCGCGGCGGCGACGACCCGCTGGACGCCTCCAGCGTGCACCCGGAGGCGTACCCGGTGGTGCGCCGGATCGTGCGCGAGACCGGAACCGACGTCGCCGGGCTGATCGGCAACACCACCGTCCTGCGTGGACTGAAGCCGGCCGCGTTCGTCGACGGCACGTTCGGCCTGCCGACCGTCACGGACATCCTGCGCGAGCTGGAGAAGCCGGGCCGCGACCCGCGGCCGGCGTTCCGGACCGCCGCGTTCGCCGAGGGCGTGGAGACGATCGCGGACCTCGTGCCCGGGATGGTGCTCGAGGGTGTGGTCACGAACGTGGCCGCGTTCGGCGCGTTCGTCGACGTCGGCGTCCACCAGGACGGTCTGGTGCACGTCTCGGCGATGTCGAAGACCTTCGTCAAGGACCCGCGGGACAAGGTCAAACCCGGTGACGTGGTACGGGTGAAGGTGCTCTCCGTCGACGTCCCGCGCAAACGGATCTCGCTGAGCCTGCGGCTGGACGAGCCGGACGCGGCGCCGCGGCCGCGTCAACCTACCGGCGCGGTCGCCGAGGCGCTGCGGCGGGCGGGCGTGGTCAAGGACTAGCTGGTCAAGGACCAGCTGGTCGAAGGACCAGCCTGTCGGCTTGCCGGCTGAACCGGTACGGAGCACCCCGGCGGAGTGATACTCCGGACCGTGGGAGTACGGGTCGGCATGGTGGTGGCGCTCGTCGTGGCCGCGCTGCCGGTGGGCACCCGGGCGGCGCCGCCGCCCGATGTGGTCGGCCAGCCGCTGCGCACCGCGCGTCCGGCGCTGGAGCAGTGGCGGCCCGACGTGCAGATCAGCTACGTACCCGAGCTGGCGAAGCTGCCTGCCGGTACGGATCCGGAAGAGGCCGGCGTCGCGCAGGTCGCCGTGTTCAACCGGGCCGGGCAGGCGGATCCGGAGGGCCCGGTGGTCCAGCTGACGCTCGCGGCGCTGGCGCCGTCGCTGATCGGCCTCGACCGGGCCACCGGCCAGGAGCTGCTGACCCGGCACGGGCTGGTCGGCGTGTTCGTGCCACGGACCGCGCCGCCGACCTATCAGGTGGCCGCCCAGCGGCCGCTGCCCGGTCAGCTCGTCGCGTTCGGTTCCCGGGTCTTCACCGAGATGCTGCCGGGCCGGCCCGCCTCCGCGCCGCCGACGAGCGACCCGCCGGAGCCACCCGAGACCACCGCGGCCGCGGTGCCGGCCGAGGTCACCCCACCGGACGAGTGGAGCCCGGCGGCCACGTTCACCGTGACCGGCCTGGTGCTGCTGGTCCTGCTGCTGCTCGCGCTCGCCGGGCTGCTCACACTGCGCGCCCGCCGGGTCCGGGCGCGGCCGCCGGTGGCACAGCTCACCGTGGTGGCGCGCGCCGGCCCGCCGACCGAACCGGCGCTGACCACGAGCGGTGGCACCGGGTTGTCGATCAGGCTCGAACCGCACCTGGACCGCGGCCCGCAGGTCCTGCTGGAGGAGGGCACACCATGAGCCTCACCGCACGCGCGTTCATGTTCGGCGAGGCCGAGCGCGCCCCGTCGGCACTCGGCCACCTGCTGACCGAGCGCGGTGCGCTGGGCGTCGCCGGCTCCGCGCTCGCCGGTCTCTCCGGCCCGGCCCGGACCACCGTCTGGAACCAGCTCACCGCGTCCGCCGCCGGGTTGCTGGACGTCGATCTCGGCGAGCTGCTCGTGGCCGGCTGGCGGCGGCACACCGCCCTGCAGGCCGCGGCCCGTGCCACCCTCGCGAACCCGGCCGCGACCGAGGTCGTGGACCTGGTCACGCACCGGATCACCTCGACGCACCAGCCGTACCTGGAGCTGGTCGCCGCCGGGCAGCGGGTCGCCAGCCTGCGCTTCACGTTGTCGCTGGCGTTCGAGATCGCCGGGCTGGTCGCGACCGTCCAGCGGGGCAGCCTGATCGGATTCCAATGTGGACGGTGCCGGATCGAGGGCGTGCTCTCCTGCGAGGACGTCGAGCTGGCCCGGCGCGAGGGCGAGCTGGACGCGCGCCTGATGATCCCGCTGGCCACCGAGATCCCGCTGGTAGCGCACGCACAGGTGCCGACCTGATACAGCATGTGCCGGCCGTCGAGGTCGTACCTGGTCACGCCACGGTCACCGGCTCCTGTGCCGGTGCGGACGACCGGCGGGTGGCCAGTACCGAGCCGGCCAGCACGAGCACGAACCCGGCGGCGATGCCGACGGTGAACGGCTCGTCCAGGAACACCACGCCGAGCACCACCGCGACGGCCGGGTTGAGGTACGTGATGACGGTCGCGCGGACCGGGCCGACCTCGTCGATGAGCGCGAAGAAGACGAGGAACGCCACCGCGGTGCACAGGACGGCGAGGCCGATGACCGCCCAGACCACCGACGCCGGCGGCCACTGCGTGGGCAGTTGGGCGATGCCGGGCACCAGGTAGATCCCGGTCGTGATGGCCAGCGAGGCCGCGACCACCCCCAACCCGGGCAGGTCCGCCAGGTACCGGGCGAGGATGAACGGGCCCAGCGCGTACCCGATCACCACGCCGGCCATCTGCAGCAGGGCGGGTACGTCCCCGCTGCCGAGGTCGAGACCGACCAGCGCGGCGACGCCGACCAGCCCGACGAGGAGCCCGAGGATGCGGCGCGGCCCGAGCCGTTCGCCGCCGGAGAGCCAGCCGAACACGGCACCGACCAGCGGTACGGCGGCGATCAGCAGCCCGGTCAGCGAGCTGGTGAGGCGCTTCTCGGCGCTGGCCAGCAGGAGCCAGGGGATGGCCAGCTCGACGAGCGAGAAGACGAGCAGGGCGCGCCACCGGGAGGCCAGTGGCCGCAGTTCGCCGCGGGCGGCCGCGATCGGGACGAGCAGCAGCGCGGCGAGCGCGGTCCGCAGGAAGACGAGGGCCGATGGGGTCAGCACGCCGACGGCCACTTTGATCATCAGGTACGGCAGACCCCAGATCACGCCCATCGTGATGAACAGCAGCCAACCCCGGCGCGACATGCGGCCCTCCCGTGATCGATCAACACGAGGAATTCTCGTCCGGATCCGGCCGTCGTCGGCGGAAACCCATGGTGACCTCGGGCACAGTCCGGATTTGGCTGGCATCGATGGGATGGCTAGGCTTCGCCAGTGGACCTGGGGTTTCTGGTCAATATCGCAACCATCTTCAGCATCGCGGCGACGTTCGCGTTCAGCGTGCGCGAGATCCTGCGGGAGCGGCGGGCGCTGCGCCGCCAGGCCAGGATGACCCCCGGTCCGTTCCTGCACCCAACCGCTACCCCGCCCGGGGCTACCCAACCCGGGGCTACCCAACCCGGCGCTCCCGACTCGCTCCGGCTCGCCGACGCGCACCTGGTCACCTCGACCGGACGGGACGGGCGCTCGCAGCTGACCCTCTCCGTGTCGTTCGCGCCGCCGGACGCGACCGGGCCGCCGCTCCGCCCCGGCCCTGGACCGGAAGGCGCCATGCCGGAGGGCATCGCCGTCGTCAACGTGGCCGGCCAACCGTTCCACGTGCAGGCCGAGCTGGCCGGCGCGCGGCAGACCGCCGGCGACGAGGACGCGGGCTTCTACCGCACGCCGTGGCCGATGGCGGGCTGGCCGCGGGATGCGGCCGTCGAGACGTACAAGTGGGGCCGGTTGACCGCCGGCGCGGCCGCGCGCGGGCTGTGGCTGTTGTTGCTGCCGTTCCAGCTCGCCAACGTCGCGATGTGGCAGCGGCTGCCCTCGCGCGGCCGGCCGAACCCCGCGGTCCGGGCCGTGTGCCGGCTGTTCGCGCTGTCGCTGACGTGCTCGTTCACGGTCACCGTGGTCGGCATCGCGCTGGACCTGGTGGCCTGGCAGTGCACGGTGGAGGACAGCCAGTGCGCGGCCGACCAGGGCTGGCTGGCACCGCTGGTCTCGCCCGACGGTCTACTCTCGACACCCGGGCGGCGGCTGGCCGTCATGTCGCTGATCCCGATCGCGGCGCTCGCCGTCCTCTGGTACCTCGGCCGACGCACCTGGCGCAGCTACGACTCCTTCCCGGTACCGGAGGTACGGGCCGAGGGCGAAGGGCTGAGCAACCCGCAGTTCTGGCGCAACAAGGACCTCGTCGGCCGGCTGCGCGCGCTGCACATCGCCACCGCGTTCGCGACGCTGAACCTGTTCGTCGTCGGCACGCTGGTCACCCACGACCCGTCGCCGACCGACGGCATCGTGCTGACCGTCGCGTCCGCGGCCGTGCTCGGCGCCTGCGTGGTCGCGATCTGCTCGTCGGCGGTCTTCACCAAGGAGCCCGGCGCCCGCTGGCCGGAGCGCTTCGTCATCCTCGCGCGCACCTCCGCGGTCATCCTCACGCCGGTCACGCTGTGGTACGCGTTCTGGCACGGCGAGCGGTGGAACACCGGTCCCGGACTTCCCGGGTACGACAAGACGACCGTGTTCCTGTTCGCCGGACAGCTCGCCCTGCTGGTGCTGCTGACGGTGGTGGTCGCGATCCAGCACCCGCCGTCGTCCACGTTCGGGTTCGGCACGGTGCTCTTCGGCGCGGTCGCGCTCGGCACGGCCGCGGCCCTCGCCGCCGCGCTGCTCTACCGGGTCGCGGACTTCCTGAGCCGGGCACCGGACGTGGAGCCGACCCGGCGGGTGACGCCGGCCACCGCGTACCAGTGGGTGGGTCTGGGGTTCGTGGTCCTGTTGCTGCTGGCCGCGCTCGGCCCGCTGGTGCTGGCCCGGGTGCGGCGCCGGCAGCTGGACCGCGGCGCCCGGGCCAAGACGGACGAGCTGTTCCCGGGGCGGCGGCGGCTCGGGCCGCTGCGTGCCGCCGAGATCGACCAGGCCATCGCCTCCGCGCGGATGACCGACCCGGTCATCTCCTTGCTGGCTTGGGCGTGCGTACCGCTGGCCGTGATCACGGTGGTCGGCACCGGCCTCGCGTTCGCCCGGATCCGCCCCGCCGACCTGACCGACGACCCCGGGTGGCGGCAGTTCCTGGAGACGACCACGGACGTCGGCACCTACCTGATCGGGGTGGCCGCGCTGGGGCTCGCCGTGCTGGGGCTGGTCGCGTACCGCAACGACAGGGTGCGGCGGGTCATCGGGGTGATCTGGGACCTCGGTACGTTCTGGCCGCGTACCTGCCACCCGCTCTCGCCGCCGTGCTACGCCGAGCGGATCGTGCCCGAGCTGATGGTCCGCGTGCTGCAGCTGACCGCGCCGGAGTCCGGCCGGACCGGCGTGGTCGTCGTCGGGCACGGTCAGGGTTCGGTGCTCGCCGCGGCGACCGTGCTGCAGTTGCCGCAGCACGTCCGCGAGCGGGTGGCACTGCTCACCGTGGGTTCGCCGTTGCGGCGGCTGTATGCGCGGTTGTTCCCGGCGTACATCAACGACGCGGTGCTGAGCCGAATGGCCGACGGGCTCACCACGCCGGGGCAGGGCGTGCGCTGGATCAACCTGTGGCGGGCCACCGACCCGATCGGCGGCCCGGTCGGCATGTCCAATGTGGACCGCGAGCTGAGCGACCCGGTGGGCTTCGAGTTCTCCCCGGAGCTGGGGCACCACCCGCCGGTCTGCGCGCACGTGAACTACGACGACGACCAGGCGTTCGCGGCCGCGGTGGTGGAGCTGGCCAACCGGCTGCCGCTGCCGGCGCCGGCCGGGTCCGTGCCCGCCCCGCGGTCCCCGAGCTAATCCCTCATGTCGAGGGTGACCGCGGTGCCGCCCCGGTCGTGGTACGCGGGCGCGTCGTCGACCCGGACCGTGCTGAGCACCGGGATCACCGTGGCCCGGGGCATCGAGCGGTTGGCAGTCACGACTCCGCCTTCCGGACGCGGTAGCGCAGGTGGGTGACGTGCGGGGAGGTCCGCACATCGAGCGGCTCCAGCTCGACGGGCCCGGTGTCGAGGCGGTCGAACAGGCGCGTGCCGGCGCCGAGCAGCACCGGCGCGACAGTCCTCGCGGCGGACCAGCCGACCGACCTCTATCCTCGGGTGCGTGTCGACGGACTTCGGAACCTTCACGGTGGACGCGATGCTGTGCGACAGCGCGGCGATGGCGGACGGCAAGCTGTACGTCCAGGGCGCGGGGTGGAACATCATCTCGTCCCAGCAGTTTCCGTTCGTCCAGGCGCGCATCGGCCTGGCCGTGGTGATCGGGGTGCCCTACACCGCCACGAACCGCAACCACGAGCTGCGCATCCGGCTGGAGACCGAGGACGGTGAGCTGCGCCCGCTGGGTCCGCCGGTGGGGCCACCGGACGAGTCCGGCGTGGCTCAGCGGGCGATGATGGTCGGCGCGCAGTTCAACGTCGGCCGCCCGCCGATGCTGCAGCCGGGTGACCGGCAGAACCTACCGTTCGCGGTGAACTTCGACCAGCTCGAGTTCGAGACCGGTGGGGCGTACGCGTTCGCGCTCGAAATGGACGGTCAGGAGATCAACCGGCTGCCGTTCCGGATCGTCGCGTCCTGACGGGGCGCGCGGGTCCTGACGGCGCGCGGGTCCTGACGGCCGGTCAGTCGGGCAGCCAGCGGGTCAGGCCCGACCGGAAGCCGGCGGCGGGGAGGAGACAGCCGGGCGACAGCCGAACCACAGCCGAGCGGCGCTGAGCTGGGTCTGCTCCTGCGCAACCCCCCGCAGGCACGAGGAGGATCCATGTTCCATCGTTTCTCCCGCCGGCTGACCGTCGCGGTGGTCCTGGCCACCGTGGCCGGCGGTCTGGCCGGCACCGGCCCCGCGGCCTCCGCGTTACCCAACGAGGCGCCGGCCGTCACGCCCGGCCAGATCCGGTACGCCGACCAGCCGACGGCCATCATGGACAGCTACATCGTCGTCCTCAAGCAGGACACCGCTCCGCAGGACACCGAACGCATCGCGGTCGACCTGTCCCGCAAGTACGGCGGGGCGCTGCGCTTCACGTACACCGCGGCCCTGCAGGGTTTCGCGGTGGACGTCGGCGCGGACAAGGCCGAGCTGATCGCCGGTGAGCCGGGCGTCGAGTACGTGGCACAGGACCAGGAGGTCACCCTCGACACCTTCGTCCAGCCCGCCCCGCCGTCCTGGGGCATCGACCGGATCGACGAGCACTCGCTACCGCTGGACGCCAAGTACCACTACCCGAACACCGCGAACACGGTTCGGGCCTTCATCATCGACACCGGTATCCTGCTGAACCACCAGGAGATCGTCGGTCGCGCGTTCTGCGGCTTCGACCCGTGGGGCATGGGCTGCGCGCCGTGCAACCAGTTCCACGGCACGCACGTCGCGGGCACGGTCGGCGGTACCACCGTCGGCGTGGCCAAGAACGTGCAGATCATCTCGGTCCGGGTGTTCCAGTGCGCGCCGTCCACGACCTGGGCGCTGGTCATCGCGGGCGTGAACTACGTGACCCTGGCCCAGATGATCAATCCGGCGGCCCGCAGCGTGGCCAACATGAGCCTCGGCGGCCTCGCCTTCGCGCCGGTCGACCTCGCGGTGACCAACTCGATCGCGACCAACGTGCACTACTCGGTCGCCGCCGGCAACTCCAACGCCAACGCCTGCCTGTTCTCGCCGGGCGGCGCGGGGGTGCCGCGGGCGACCACGGTCGGCGCGACCACCATCACCGACAACCGGGCCGGGTTCTCCAACTTCGGTCCGTGCGTCGACCTGTTCGCGCCGGGGCAGAACATCCTCTCCGGGTCGCACACCGCGATCAACGCGTACGTCAACGCCAGCGGCACCTCGATGGCCGCACCGCACGCGGCCGGCACCGCGGCGATGTGGCGGCACAAGTTCCCGGCCGACAACGCCGACCAGGTGCACAACGCGCTCAACGCCAACGCCACGCCGGGTGTCGTGATCGGACCCGGTCCGGGCTCACCGAACCTGTTGCTGTTCTCCAACATGATCCCCGTCTGATCCACTCCGCCGCACGGGTGGCCCGGTTCCCGCGACCGGGCCACCATCCGTACGCGCCATGGACAGTCGGTCCGCAGCAGTGTATAGGGATCGACATGAGTCAACGTATGCTGCGTCACGTCGCGACTGCGCTGACCGCCGTGCTGGGCCTCGCGGGCGGGACCGATCCGGACCCGACCAACCAGGACCCCTGCGACCCGGACGACGGCGTCACGATCGACGACTTCATCATGTGGGACGGCCCCGGTGCGGGTACCGCCGACCTGCCGGTGCGCTCGCGCAAGGCGTGCGCCCAGGACCGGGTCATCACGTTCACCACCTACGACATCACGGCCAGGGCCGGCGAGGACTACGTCGGCGTCCAGTCCGGTACCGTCGTGCTGCGCGCCGGCACCACCTCGACCACCGTGAAGATCCAGATCATCGGGGACGTCATCCAGGAGCCGACCGAGTACTTCGGGGTACGCCTGCTGCAGGGCGCCAAGTTCGACGACGCCGACGCGGTGGTGGTCATCCGGGACAGGTGAGGTCCGCCAGCTCGGCGGTCGCGTTCGCCTTCTGGAACAACGCGATCGCCAGCGCCCGGTGCTCGTCGGCGGCCTCGTCGCGGCCCTCGCGCCGGGCGAGGTCCGCCAGCGCCCGGTGGATCGTCGCCTCCTCGTACGGGTCGGGCACCCGGTTGCGCAGCGCGAGGGCGTGCCGCAGGGCGTCGCCCGCCGCGTCCAGGTCGCCCCGGCGCAGGTGCACCACGGCCAGGTGGGTCAGCCCGACCGAGACCAGGTGCTGGTCGGCGAGGTCACGGGCGAGCCGCAGCGCGGCCTGGAAGTGCTCGACCGCCTCGGCGAGGTCACCCCGGGCCAGGTGGGTCGAGCCGATGCCGGTGAGCGTGTCGACCTCGTGACGCCGGTCGCCGATCGAGCGCCGGATGTCGAGCGCCTGCCGGAACCGGCCCAGCGCCCGGTCGTGCTCGCCCCGGCCGAGGTACGCCTCGCCGAGGCTGCACAGGATCCCCGCCTCGATCCGGGGGTTGTCGATCGCCCGGCTGATCCCCAGCGCCCGGTGCAGGTGCGGGAAGCTCCGGTCCGGCCGGCCCAGCCGCAGGTGCGCGGTGCCGATGTTGTTGCACGCCAGGGCGACGCCGAGCTGGTCGTCGTTGGCCCGGTGGACGTCGAGCGCCCGCAGGTACGCCTCCAGCGCCAGGTCGAACTGGCGCAGTCCCGCGTACGCGGTGGCGATGTTGTTCGCGACGTGCCCCTCCCGGTGCCGGTCGCCGGTGGCCCGGGCGATCTCCAGCGCCGGGTAGAGGCAGTCGAGGGCCTCGTCGTACCGCCGGGTGATCACGAGGGCCACGCCGAGGCCGCTGCGCATCAGCCCCTCGGCCGCCCGGTCGCCCAGGCGTTGCGCGGCGGCGAGCCCCAGGCGGCAGATCTCCACCCGGTCCGACCACCGGCCGCGCGAGCCGAAGAACCCGGTGAGCAGGTACGTGAGCTGCCAGGCCGCGGCGTCGCGGCCATGCTCGGCGGCGAACCTGACCACCGGCAGCAGGTTCTCCCGCTCGCCGTCGAGGAACGCCAGCGTGCCCTGGTGGTCGGGGGCGAACGGCAGGACCGGCAACGGATGGCGCAGCACCGGCACGACCGGGTCGCGGCCCCGGTCCAGCGCGCGGTTGGCCGCGTCGGCCACCCCGAGGTACCAGTCCACGAGCCGCTCGGCCGCCTCGACCCGGGCCGGTCCGGTCGAGTCCGCCCGGGCGCACTCCGCGGCGTACGACCGGATCAGGTCGTGCACCGCGAACCGCCCGCTCTCGGTCTCGGCGACCAGGTACGCGTCGACCAGCTCACCGAGCGCCCGGTCGGCGCCGGCCACCGGCAGGCCGGCCAGCGCGGCGGCCAGGTGCCGGTCGAAGGTCGCGCCGGGATGCAGGCTCAGCAGCCGGAACAGCCGGGCGGCCGGTGCGGTCAGGGTGCGGTACGCGCTGGCGAAGACGGTACGTACGCTGCGGGTGTCGCCCTCGACCCGCAGCGCGTCGAGCCGGTCGTCGCCGGAGAGCTCGGCGGCGAGCGCGTGCAGCGTCGACCGCGGCCGGGCGACCAGCCGGGCCGCGGCGATCCGCAGGGCCAACGGCATCCGGCCGCAGCCGGCGGCGATCCGTGCGGCCTCGGCCGGTTCCCGGTCGACCCGGGCACCGACCACGCCGCGCAGCAACGCCACCGCGTCGTCCCCGCTGAGCGCGTCGAGCCGCAGCTCGTGTACGGCGTGGTAGGTCGCGAGCGACGGCATCGGGCGCCGGCAGGTGACCACGAGCGCGTTCGTCGTGGTGGCCGGCACCAGCGGCCGGACCTGGTCCACGGTGGCCGCGTTGTCCAGCACGACGAGCACCCGCTTGCCGTCGAGCAGGGAGTGGTACGTGCTGGCCAGCATCCCCGGGTCGGACGGTTGGTCCCCGGCTACGCCGAGGCTGCGCAGCACGTGGGCCAGCGCCTCGGCCGGCGGTACCGCCGCCTCGCCGGCGTGCCCGCGCAGGTCGAGGAAGACCTGGCCGTCCGGGAAGCGGTCGCGGACCGCGTGCGCCCACTGCAGCGCGAGCGCGGTCTTGCCCATGCCGCCGGGCCCGGAGATCACCGTGACGTGGGTGTCGCCCGCGCTGTCCAGCGCCCGGTCCAGCGCCCGCAGCTCCTGGCTGCGGCCGGTGAAGTGGCCGACCCGGGGCGGCAGCTGGGCGGGGCGGAGCAGTTCGGTGGCGCCGGCCGGCGCCAGCGCGGCGTCGTGCCGCAGGATCGCGGTGTGCAGGTGCCGCAGCGCCGGCGCCGGGTCCACACCCAGCTCCTGGCCGAGCCGGGTGCGCAACCGCTGGTAGACGTCGAGCGCGTCGAGCGGCCGGCCGGACCGGTACAGCGCGAGCATGAGCATCTCGACCAGCCGTTCCCGCATCGGGTGCCGGACCAGCACCCGCTCGAGCTCCGGCACCGCCGAGGCGTGCCGGCCCAGGCGCAGCTCGGCGTCCCACAGGTCCTCCAGCGCGCTGAGCCGGACCTCCTGCAGGCGAGCCACCTCTGCGAGGCCCCAACCGGCCAGCTCGCCGTCCTGGACCGGGTCGCCGGTCCACAGCGCCAGCCCGGCCCGCAGCCGGTCGGCGCCGGCCCGCCACCGGCCGGCGGCGAGATCCGCGCGGGCCGACCGTACCGTGTCCTCGAACCGGCAGGTGTCGACCTCGCCGCGGGGTAGCGCGAGCAGGTACCCGGTGCCCCGGGTGAGCAGGACCCCGGTCAGACCGCAGGCGCCGAGCGCCTGGCGGACCCGGGTCACGTGGCTCTGCAGCGACTTGACCGCGGTCCGCGGCGGGTTCTCGCCCCACAGCGCGTTCACCGCCCGCGCCAGCGCCACCACGGTCCCTGCCTGCAACGCCAGCACCCCGAGCACGGCGCGCTGCCGACCGTTGAGCACCGCGCGGCCGTGCGGACCGGTCACCTCGACCGGGCCGAGCAGCCGCACGATCACAGTTTCGACCGTAGTCGATGTGGTGGTGGGCCCTGCAGTCGCCAACCGGACAGTCGTAGGCTCGGCGGATGCGCGCCTGGGTGCCCTATGCCGACCTGCTTCCGCGGCTGCCGGACCGGCTGGAGGTGGACGTCTACGACGGCAGCGGCCCACCTCCGTCCACACTGGACGGGGTGGAGCTGTACGTCGCGCCGTACACCTTCGACCGGGCCCCGCTGGAGCTGGTCCGCTCGATGCCGAGGCTGCGGGTGATCCAGACGCTGACCGCCGGCTACGAGCACGTCCTGCCGTACCTGCCCGACGGGGTGGCGCTGCACAACGCCGGCGGGCTGCACGACACCAGCACCGCCGAGCTGGCCGTGACGCTGATGCTCGCCGCGCTGCGCGGCATCCCGGAGTTCGTCCGCGGCCGGGACCGGCAGGAGTGGCGCTTCGACCGGTACGACGCGCTGGCCGACCGGACCGTGCTGATCATCGGGTACGGCGGGATCGGCGCGGCGATCGACCGCCGGCTCGCCGGCTTCGAGGTCGAGGTGCAGCGCGTCGCGCGGCACGAGCGGGACGGCGTCGCCCCGCTCACCGCGCTGCCCGACCTGCTGCCGCGCGCCGACGTGGTCGTGCTGTGCGTGCCGCTCACCGACGAGACCCGCCGGATGGTCGACCGCGACTTCCTGGCCCGCATGCGCGACGGCGCCCTGCTCGTCAACGTGGCCCGCGGGGCGGTGGTCGACACCGACGCGCTCGTCGCCGAGCTGGAGTCCGGCCGGCTGCGCGCCGCCCTGGACGTGACCGACCCTGAACCGCCGCCGCCCGGCCATCCACTGTGGACCGTACCCGGGCTGCTGCTCAGCCCGCACGTCGGCGGGAACTCCACGGCGTTCCTGCCCCGGGCGAAACGGCTCGTCGTCGAGCAGCTGAGCCGCTTCGCCGCCGGGGAGCCGTTGCCCTACCGGGTGGCCTGAGCCGCGCCGGCCGGCAGCCCGACCGGGTGCCGGCTGAGGAAGTCCAGCAACAGCGCGTTCACCGCGTCCGGCGCGTCCAGCTGCATCCAGTGCCCGGCGCCGTCCAGCCGCTCGTACCGCCACGGCCCGGCCACGTACGCGGCCGAGCCGGTCATCGACTGCTCGGTCAGCGCCAGGTCGCCGTTGCTCCACACGCCGAGCGTCGGCGCCAGCACCGGCGGCAGCGCGGGCGCGGGCTCGACCAGCGAGGACGGCGGCAGGATCGCCCGGTACGGCCCGAGGCTCGCGGTGAGCGCGGCGGGGTCGGCGGCCAGCCGCTCGACCACCGCGTCGATGTCCGGGTGCCGCGACCAGGCGCGCAGGTTGGCGTACCCGTCCGCGCTGAGCCACTGCTCGGCCACGCCGGCGAACTGGAACAGCAGCATGTACCAGGACTTCTCGCGCTGGGCCAGGCCGGCCGCGCGGAACGAGGCCGGATGCCCGACGGACAGCGCGGTGAGCGAGGCGACCCGGTCCGGCACGAGCGCCGCCGTCATCCAGCCGATGGCCGCGCCCCAGTCATGGCCGACCAGATGGGCCCGCCCGACCTCGAGCCGGTCGAGCAGCCCGACCACGTCGCCGACCAGGTTCTGGGCCGTGTACGCGGCCACCTCCACCGGCTTGCTCGACGCACCGAAGCCGCGCAGGTCCGGGGCGATCACCCGGTATCCGGCCGCGACCAGCGCCGGCACCTGGTGGCGCCACAGCTCGCCGGTGTCCGGCCAGCCGTGCAGCAGCACGACCGGCTCGCCCGTCCCGGTGTCACGGACGTGCACCACGACGTCGTCCATCACGGGTCTCCTTCAGTTCAGGATGGCCAGGAGCTCGGCCCGGGTCGGGCCGGCGAGCGGGTACTGCGGGGCGCCGGCGCCCAGCCGCATGACGCTGGCGCGCAGGTCGGGATCGGCGAACAGCTCGTCGGGGAGGGCGAGGAAGGAGCCGATCGTGTGGTACGTGCGCGCGAGGTCCTGGTCGGCGAGGCTCGCCGCGAACGCCGCCTTCGACATGGCCCAGCGCATGTCGTCGGGCCGGTACGGGGTCCCGGCGGCGTCGGCGTCCAGCTCAGCCAGCCGGTGCCGGTCGAACCACACGGTTGCCCGGTAGAGGGGCTCCAGCACGGTCGTCGTCAGCTCGTCGAACCGCGAAGCCAGCTTCGGGTCGGCCGCGTCGGTCTCGCGCAGCAGGTCGCGCAGCCCGCGGGCGTGCAGCAGCCCGATCGAGGTGCCCCGCCCGAGCGACGGGTTCGTGCAGGCCCAGGCGTCGCCGACCGCCACCACGCCGGTGGCGACCGGGATCCCGGCCACGGCGAGCCGGCGGAACCGGTCCTCGATGCCGGCCATCACGTCGACGCCGGAGATCGGTTCGCCGTCGCGCCAGTGCGCGGCGAGCGGGTAGCGGGCCAGCGCCGCGTCGAACCGCTCCGGCTCGCGCAGCCCGCGTAGCGCGTGGTCCCGGCTGCTGATGCCGAGCGTCACGCTCCACGTGCCGAGGTCCGACGGCAGCGTGAGGACCGTGACGGAGTCGTGGTGCTGGATGAGGTTCGCCAGGGCCACCGGCAGCCGGCCGTCCGCCGACCGGAAGTGCCGTCCATAGTAGACAAAGCCGGAGTCCTCGCGCTCCTCGACCGGGGCCCGCGCTCCGGCGGCCCGTAGCCAGGAGCCGAGCGCCGAGCGCCGGCCACCGCAGTCCACCACGAGATCCGCGCGCAGGGTGCCGCCGCCCTCGGTGAGCACGCCGGTGACCCGTGGCCCGTCGCCGGCGCCACGGGTACCGGTCAGGGCGCCACGGGTACCGGTCAGGAAGCCGGTGACGGTGACCCCGCGCCGGATGGAGACGCCGGGGGTACCGGCGGCGACCGCGGAGACGACCGCCTCCAGCACCGGTCGCCGGGCGGTCACGGTCTCGAACCGCTCGTCGCCGTCGCGCATCGGCCCGCGCCGCGTCTCGGGCAGCAGCTCCAGCGTGTTGACCCGTAGCCCGCCGGCGGCGACCAGCGCGTCGAGCACGTCCGGCAGCTCCTCGACCATCTGGGCCCGCCACCGGGGCAGCATGAGGTGCGGCAGGCGGAACTGGTTGACCCCACTGCGGGCCCACGCCTCCCAGGCGTCGGCGGCCGGTGGAGGTTCGGCCGGGTCCCGTTCGACGACCGTCACCTCGTGGCCGTCGCGACCCAGCAGCATCGCGGTGGACAGGCCGTTCAAACCCGCCCCGAGCACTAATACCTTCGCCATACCGGGAGTGTCGGGGCCGGAACTGCTCAGTCTCCAGACCGATCGGTGGTCAATCGATGCCCACCCGCCGGCAGCCGGATCTCGCCGATCTCGACCGCCCAGAGCAGGTCGGTCAGCTGGTCGCAGGCCTTGGCCAGGTGTCGCCGGTAGGTGCTGAACGGCAGCCCGAGCACCTCGGCCGCGGCCTCCTGGGTCGGCGCCGGGCGGACGAACGTGCGGTTCAGCACCCGCCGCAGCGGCTCGTCGCGCAGCAGCGCGATCGCCCCGTCGAGGCAGGCCCGCAGGCCACCGGGGACGGCGCCGGCGAGGGCGGTGCCGGCCAGCGGGCTGGCCGCGAGCCGGTCCGGCCGGTGCAGGTCGGACAGCGCGGACCGGACCGCGGCGGCGAACCGGGCGCGGTCCAGCGGCGGCGGCCGCAGCAGCGAGGTCGGCGGTGGGCCGGTGCCGCCGGAGTGCTCCCGTTCGTTCATCAGGTCCAGCCAGGTATCGACCGGGAAGCGCCGCCAGTCGTTGCCGTACACCACGTGCCGTACCCCGCCCACGTCCAGGTCGAGCAGGGTGCCGAAGGCGAGGTACTCGAAGAACGGCCCCCAGAAGCCGGCATCGGTGATCACCACGAACGACCAGGCGAGCGGGCGGGACACCCACTCGACCAGCGAGGAGACCGAGCCGGCCAGTACCGCGTAGAGGTCGCGATGGCCCTCGCGCGCGCCGGTGAAGAACCGGGCGATGTCGACCTGCTCGCCCGGGCGTACCGGCCCTTCGCGGGCGACGTGGGCGAGCACGGCCGCCACCACCGGATCCCGCTCCTCCAGCCCGGACCCGGTCGGGTGCATGACGTGGTACGCCGTCGCGGCGAGCCCGCCGGTCGTGCGGACCACGCTCAGCGTCGCCGGCTGCTCGGCGAGCCAGGCCCGCAGCAGCTCGGCGTCGGCCGGCCCGTCGAACCGTTCGATCAGCGCCACGGCCGCTTCGTGCTCGTCCGGCCGGGCCGGCACCACGGCGGCCGAGCCCTGCGTACGCAACGTGTAGAACACGCTGGTGAGGGGGCTGTGCCGGTGCAGGAACGTGAGGTGCTGGGCGAGCAGTTGGCGTTCCAGGCCGGTCGCGGCGCGCAGCCCGGCCACCACGTGGTTGTGGATGATCCGGTGCAGCGCCTTGTACCGGTCCGGGGAGCGCCGCTCGAACTCCGCGTCCAGTACCTCCCGGGCCAGGTCGTGCGGCCACAACCCGCGCGTGCCACGGGAAACGAACGGCCGCTGTTCCAGCCAGGCCCACACCGCCGGCGCGTCCGTGCCCACCACCTCCCGGAGCAGATCCTCGGTGGTCAGCCAGGCCTTCGCGCAGGTGGCGAGCCCGGCCACGTGCGGGTCGCCCGGCGCGCCGCGCAGCAGCGACTCGAGCAGTGCCGAGACCAGGTCGGGCAGGTCGGCGAGGCGGTCCGGGACGGTACCGGTGGCGGCCGTGTCGGCAAGCAACGCCATGGCCAGCGGGTGCCCCCGCCCGAGGGTCACCAGGCGCGGGCGCACCTCCGGCGCGATGCCGGCCCGGGCCAGTAGCTCGCTGCTGTCCGCCGGGTCGAAGTGGTCCAGCCGGTGGATCGCGACCACCCGGCGCCAGCCCGGGTCGGTGCGCCACACCGCGGTGGGCGGGTCCCGCCCGGCCAGCACGATTACCACGTCGGCCGGCAGCGCCGGGACGAACTCCTGCCGCAGCCACCCGTCGACGGGCGCGAGCTGCTCGTACTCGTCGACCAGCAGCACGGTGCCGGCGGGCACCGGGCCACCGAGCGCGGCGCGGAAGCCGTCCGGCGACGGATCGATTTCCCGACCTTCGAGAAGCACGACCGGGCGGCCGGCCGCGCGGGAGCGGTTCCGGAACTCCAGCAGTAGCGTGGTCTTGCCGATGCCGCCCGGGCCGTGCACGAACATGATCCGGCAGGCCCCGCCGGCCAGCGCGGCGTCGAAGCCGGCCAGCTCCTGGCGGCGCCCCACGAAATTCTCGTGCCGCGCGCTGTCCAGGAGATCGCCGAGGTTCGTCGCCACCGCCAGGATGGTAACGCCGGGTGTCCCGCCGCCGGCGGTATATCATCTCTGATATGACAGACGACGGGCTGCCGATCCTGCCCGGCTTCCGCGAAATGGCGGAGCGCCGCCAGCGGCTGCTCGGCGAGCTGGTCGCGCACCGGCGCGCGACGAACCTGTCGCAGGCCGAGGTGGCCGAGCGGATGGGCACGTCGCAGCCGGCGGTGGCGCGGCTGGAGGCCGGCGGCGTGGACGCCCGTCTGTCCACACTGGAGCGCTACGCCGCGGCGATCGGGCTGCGCCTGGAGATGCGGCTCGGGCGCGCCCCGGAAGGAGACACCGGATGAGACCTACCATGGGTACGCCGTGGGCACCCACCCCGCGGGAGCCGGAGCGCAACCAGCCGGCACCGGCCGTGCCGCCGTGGCTCGAGGAGCGGATGTTCGGCGAGCGGATCGTGCTGCTGCAGGGGCCGATCACACCGGAGACCGCCTCCCGGGCGGCCGCCGCGCTGCTCACCCTCGACGCGCTCGGCACCGAGCCGGTCCGGCTGCACATCAGCGCCGCCGACGGGGACCTGACCGCCGCGTTCGCGATCGTCGACACGCTCGACACGATGCGGGTACCGGTGCACGCGATCGCCACCGGTGAGGTCGGCGGGGCCGCGATCGGCGTGCTGGCCGCGGCCAAGCGCCGGTTGGCGTTCCCGCACGCCCGGTTCCGGCTCGCCGAGCCGAAGGTGGTCGGCGTCGGCGGGACCGCCGACGAGATCGCCTCGGCGGCCGGCCGTTACCTGCAGGCACTGGAGGACCTGGTGGTCCGGGTGGCCGAGGTGACCGGGCAGCCGCGCAGCCGGGTCGAGGACGACTTCGCCGCCGGGCGCGTGCTCACCTGCCCGCAGGCGCAGGAGTACGGCCTCGTCGAGGCGGTGGTGACGGCCGGCGGCTCATGACCCGGCGCCGAGCAGCTCGGCGACCAGCTCCGGCGGTGCCGGCCGGGCGAAGTACCAGCCCTGGGCCATATCGCAGCCGAGCGCCTGCAGCCGCGCGGCCTGCACCTCGGTCTCGACGCCCTCGGCGGTGACGGTCAGCTCGAGCGTGTGCGCCAGGCCGATGAGCATCGCGACGATCTGCTCGTCGACCGGGTCGGCGCCGCCGGCCCGCAGACCCTCCACAAAGGACCCGGCGAGCTTGAGCCCGTGTACCGGCAGCCGGCGCAGGTAGGCGAGGTTCGAGTACCCGGTGCCGAAGTCGTCGATCGCGATCCGGACGCCCATCTCGGAGAGCTGGTGCAGGGCTTTGAGCGGCTGGTCGGCGGTGCCCATCACGGCGCTCTCGGTGAGCTCGAGCTGCAGCCGGGCCGGGTCGAGCCCGGTCGAGTCCAGGATCCCGGCGACATCGTCGACGAGGCCGGGGTCGCGGGTCTGCCGGGCGGCGAGGTTGACGCTGACCACGAGGTCCGGGTGTTCCACCTGCCAGGCGCGGGCCTGCCGGCACGCCTCGGTGAGCACCCACCGGCCGAGGTCGACGATCAGGCCGGTCTCCTCGGCCAGGCTGATGAACTCGTCGGGGGCGAGCAGGCCGAGCCGCGGGTGGTGCCACCGGACGAGCGCCTCCACGCCGACCGCCACCCGGTCGACGAGCCGGACCAGGGGCTGGTAGTCGATCGCGAACTGGCCGGACTCCAGCGCCGCGGGCATCGCCGCGGAGAGCGCGTACCGGGCCACCTGCCGGGCGTTGCGCTCCGCCTCGAACAGCGCCCACCGGGACTTGCCATCGGACTTCGCCCAGTACAGCGTGACGTCCGCGGCCTTCATCAGGTCGGCCATGCTGGTCTGCCGGACCGGGCACTCGACGATGCCGATGCTCGCCGAGATCTGCAGCCGGTGGCCGGCGACCTGGATCGGCAGCCGCAGCGCGGTGAGCACCTCGTCGGCGAGCCGGGTCACCGCCTCGGTGCCCTCGGAGCGCGGGACGAGGATGACGAACTCGTCGCCGCCGATGCGCGCCGCGAGGTAGTCGTGCGGCGCCACGCACGCGTCCAGCCGGCGCGCCACGGTCACCAGCAGATCGTCGCCGGCCTCGTGGCCGAGCGTGTCGTTGACCATCTTGAAGCCGTCGAGATCGAGGTAGCACAGGCCGACCCGGGCGTCCGACTCGGCCGCCCCGGCGAACAGCGCGGTCAGCCGCTCGAAGAACAGCGTCCGGTTCGGCAGCTGGGTGAGCGGGTCGTGGGTCGCCTGGTGCTGCAGACGGTGCTGCAGGCGGTACCGCTGGGTCATGTCCCGGGCCATCGTCACGGTGTACCGCGGCTGCCCGGTCCCGTCCCGGATCAGCGAGATGGTCAGGTCGAGCCAGAGCGCCTCGCCGTCCGGTCGCTCGTACTGCTTCTCGAATCGGACGTGGTCTCGCCCACCCCGGGCCAGCGTCGAATAGGTCCGCGCGTCGTCGGCGTCCAGCAGGGACATCAGGTTCGAGCCGGGCACCGATCGGGCCGGTACGCCCATCATGTCGGCCATCAAATGGTTGATCTCCATGATGGTCCCGTCCACGTCGGCGATGCCGATGCCGATCCCGGCGCCGGAGAAGACCGCCCGGAACCGCGCTTCGCTGCGGCGCAGCGCGTCCTGCGCGGCCGAGCGCGCGATCAGCGCGGCCTTGCCGATGCGCTCCTGCTCGTCGAGCGTGCGCAGCCACATCGCGTGCGCGTACCCGGTGGCGAAGCTGCTCTGCACCTCGGCGATGCGGTCCCGGTCGACGTCCGGTGCCAGCTCGGTGCCGAGGACGGCGACCGAGCGGCCGAGCGACTCGGCGGCGGTGAAGTGGGCCTGCACGAGCGCCGCCCCGACCTGGCCGGCCGGCGACGGGTCGAACGGCTCGCTGCGCGCCGCGTCCAGCAGGCGCGCGGCCAGGTGCTCCAGCAGCTCCTCGATCTCGGCCCCGCTCATCGACACGAAGCTGGTGTCGACGAGCGCGCGCCCCCACGCGGCGGCGAGGCGCTGTGCCGCTCCCGCGTTCATGGCTTCCGCCCGACTCCGGCGTAGACGGCGAAGCGCTCGACCGGTCCCTCCACAGTGGACCCACAGTCCGGCCGCCAGACGGGTAGGTAGACCAGACCGGGCTCGACGAGCGTGAAGTCGCCGAAGAACCGCAGGATCTCCTCGTGCGACCGCAGCGTCCCCTGGTTGGCCTGGCGCTGGTAGATCTGCTCGGTCTGCCGCGCGGCGGCCGGGCGGCCCTCGTGGGTCGCGTGCGAGACGACCAGGAAACTGCCCGGGACGACCGCCTCCCGCAGCTGGGCCACCGCCTCCGCCGCGCCGTCGGCGTCCGAGAGGAAGTGCAGGACCGCGACGAGCAGCACCGCCACCGGCTGGGACAGGTCGAGCAACTCGCGGGTCTCGGGCGCGGACAGGATCTCCTTGGGATAGCGGAGGTCCGCCTGCACGATGGCGGCGTTGCGGACCCCGTCGAGCATCGCCCGGCTGTGCGCGACCGCGACCGGGTCGGAGTCGACGTACACCACGCGGGCGGCCCGGTTCGCTTGGTGCGCCACCTCGTGGACGTTGCCGACGGTCGGGATGCCCGAGCCTATGTCGAGGAACTGGTCGATGCCGGCGTCGCCGAGGTAGCGCACGGCCCGGCGCAGGAAGGCCCGGTTGGCGCGCATGATGGTGCGGAACTCCGGGACCACGGCAAGCACCTGTTCGGCCATCTGCCGGTCGACCGCGAAGTTGTGCGAGCCACCGAGAAAGTAGTCGTACACCCGGGCCGTGCTCGGGCGGCTCAGGTCGACCTCATCCGGTGCCCATCGCTGCTGGTCCACGCCAACCCCTTCGCCGCACCGAACCGGTACATCCCGGTCAGATCTTAGGGGGGCGACGCGGCCGGCGGTACCGCTGTGAGCCGCAGCGCGAGATAGAAGTCGACTCGATCGTCAAAGCGGTCCAGATTACGTCCAGTGAGTTGCTCGATACGGCTGATGCGGTAGCGCAGCGTGTTCACGTGCACGTGCAGATGCGCCGCGCATCGGCTCCAGGATCCGCCGCAGGACAGGAACGCGTCGAGGGTACGGACGAGGTCGGCGTGGTGCCGCCGGTCGTACTCGAGCAGCGGGCCCAGCAGGCGGTCCCGGAAGGAGCGGCGGGCCGCGGCCGGTACCCCGGCGAGCAGCAGCAGGTGCGAGGCCAGCTCGCTGCTGGCGACCACGGTGACCGGTGGGTCCTGGGCCGCGGCGTAGGCGCGGGCGTGGCGGGCCTGGTCCAGCGCGGCCGGCAGGGCGGTCGCGTCCGGCGCCGGCTCGCTGACCCCGACCGCGAGCCGTCCGCCGGCCACGGCCGGCGCCAGAAGCTCGGCGGCCCGCCGTACCGTCGCCTCGGTGTCGGTCGCGGCGGGCAGGATCGCCACCACCACGCCGTCGGCGGTGGCCGGCGCGATGGCGGCGCCCGGCGGCGCGATCTCCTCGACCGCGGCGGCGGCCAGCGCGTCATCGCCGATGCCCTCACTGGTGGCGCTCGTGGCCAGCACGACGAACGGTCCGTCCGGGGACAACCCGCAGGAGCTCAGGTGGGCGCGCAGCTCGGCCGGGTCGTGCTGCGGGTCGTCCAGTGCGGCGAGCACCTCGCCGGCGAGCCGGCGCTCGATCCGCCGGCCCTCGTCCCGCTGGGCCCGCGCGAGCGAGCCGAGCGCGACCAGCTCGTCGGCGATCTCCGGCAGCTCGTACGGGCCGGCCGCCGGACCGGCGCAGGCGATCAGCCAGGCGGCCAACCGGTGCCGGGGCCGGGCCGGCGCGCTGAGCAGGGCGTAGCACGTGCCGTCCACGGTCGTGCCGGCCTCGCCGCCGAGGAAGGCCTGCGCCAGCCGGCCGGCCACCCCCGGGGCCAGCTCGCCCGTGCCGGCCAGCGGTCGGCCGCCCGGTGACAGCACCCAGCACGACACGCCGAGGTCCCGGGCCAGCGGCGTCAGCGCGTCGGCGAGCCCGGCGCCCGCGCCGAGCGCCGACATCAGCTCCCGGTGCCGGCCGAGCACGCTGGCCAGGCCCGTGGCCCGCTGGGCGGAGACCTCGTCGGTGATCGTCCGGAACGACACCTCGACGGCCACCTCGAACAGCGGCAGGCCGTGCCGCCGGCACGCCTCGACGAGGTCGGCCGGCACCGAACCCAGCGCGGCGTCGCCGGCCGCCAGGGCGGCCACCCCGGCCTCGGCCAGCGCGGTGACGAAGATCTCCGAATCGGCCGGCCGCCGCCGCCACATCAAGCCGGTGAGGACCAGCTCGCCGCCGGTCAGGTAGCGGCGGGGATCGCGCAGGTCGGTGGTGTAGACGCGGCTGACCGGCCGGTCGAGCTGGTCGGCGCCGCCGAGCAGCGTCAGCCCGAGATCCGGCTTGGCCAGGACGTCCCGCAACCGCATCGGTCACCCTTACCTTCGCGAGCTTGCGAGCGAAGCGGCAGGCTCTGTTGGAGGAACCTACAAGAAGGGTACGGCCAGCGCCGCGCGATTCGGTGCGGTCGCCGGTAGTCCGCCCTGGTCGGACGTTGGTTCACTAAGACATGACCGGCTCTGGCCGTTCGCTGGACCGCTTCAACGCGCTGCCGCCGGAGGCGGCCGAGCGGCAGCTACATGCCTGCTGCGCCGCACCGCGGTGGGTCCGCGAGGTGGCCTCGGGCCGGCCGTACGAGTCCCGCGCCGAACTGCGGGCCGCCGCAGAGGCCGCGCTCGGGCGGCTGACCTGGGGGGACGTCGCCGAGGCGCTCGCCGCACACCCCCGCATAGGCGAGCGCCCGGCGGGGTCCGGCCGGGAGGCCGAGTGGTCCCGCCGGGAGCAGGCCGGCGCCGCCCGGTCCGACGCGGGCGTACGGGCCGAGCTGGAGGAGGTGAACCGGGACTACGAGACGCGGTTCGGGCACGTGTTCCTGATCTTCGCCACCGGGCGGACCGACGTCGAGATGCTCGCCGCCGCCCGGTCCAGGTTGGACAATCCGGTCGAGCTGGAACGGCGGATCGTCCGAGACGAGCTGGCCCGCATCGTGTCGTTGCGACTGGAGAGGCTGGTTGCGTGACGATCTCGACGCACGTGCTGGACACCGCCCGGGGTGAGCCGGCGGTGGGCGTCCCGGTCCGGTTGGACCGGGACCGGGACGGCGAATGGGCGGCGGTCGCCTACTCCACGACCGACCGTGACGGGCGGGTACGGGACCTGGCGCCCGCGGCACAGGCGGGCACGTACCGGCTGGTGTTCGATGTGGACGGTCCGTTCTTCCCGGAGGTGATTGTGGTGTTCCGGGTCGCCGCGCCGGAGCGGCACCTGCACGTTCCGCTGCTGATCGGGCCGTACGGCTACACGACCTACCGAGGGAGCTGAGCGATGGCGGTGGTGCTCGGCGAGAACCGGTACGGCAAGGCGGAGACCCGGTTGGTCCGGGTGGCCCGCGACGGCGACCGGCACTCCATCGTGGACCTCAACGTCACCACGACGCTCGCCGGCGACCTGGCCGCGGTCCATCTCACCGGCGACAACGCGCACGTGCTGCCCACGGACTCGCAGAAGAACACGGTGTACGCGTTCGCCAGGCGGTTCGGCCTCGGCGCGATCGAGGACTTCGGGCTGCGGCTCGCGCGGCACTTCGTCGAGTCGCAGCCGGCGATCGGCCGGGCCCGGGTCGCCATCGAGCAGTACGGCTGGCAGCGCCTCGGCCCGCACTCGTTCGCCGCCAGCGGATCGGCCGTGCGGACCACCTCGGTCGTCTGCGCGGGGACCTCCGCCTGGGTGGTCTCCGGGCTGACCGGGCTGGTCCTGCTGAACTCGACCGACTCGGAGTTCGTCGGGTACGTGAAGGACCCGTACACGACGCTGCCGGAGGCGAAGGACCGGATCCTCGCGACCGCCGTCGACGCCCGGTGGCGGCACGCCGAGCCGGCGGGGGACTGGGAGGCGTCGTTCGAAGCGGTCCGGGACACGCTGGTCTCCGCGTTCGTGGAGACCTACAGCCGGTCGCTGCAGCAGACGTTGTACGCGATGGGCGCCCGGGTGCTGGAGCGTCGGCCGGAGGTGGTCGAGGTCCGGCTGTCGCTGCCGAACCGGCACCACCTGCTGGTCGACCTGACCCCGTTCGGTTTGGACAACCCCAACGAGGTGTTCGTGGCGGCCGACCGGCCGTACGGGCTGATCGAGGGCACGGTGCACCGCGACGACGCGCCACCGGCGGGCCTGGCCTGGTGGTGACGGTGGAGTTCCGGCAACCATCCACATGGGAGGATGCGCTCGCGGAGAAGGCGGCCCACCCGGACGCCGTACCGATCGCGGGCGGCACCGACGTGATGGTCGAGCTGAACTTCGACCTGCGCCGCCCGCCCGTGCTGCTGGACCTGACCCGGGTGGTCGCCCTGCAGGACTGGAGTGCCGACAACGGCGTCCTGCGGGTCGGTGCCGGGGTCACCTACCGGCGCGTGATCGACGAGCTGGGCGCGCGGCTGCCCGGGCTCGCGATGGCGTCCCGGACGGTCGGCTCGCCGCAGATCCGCAACCGCGGCACGGTCGGTGGCAACCTGGGCTCCGCATCGCCGGCCGGCGACGCCCACCCGCCGCTGCTCGCCTCCGCCGCCACGGTCGAGGTGGCATCGGTCCGCGGCGTCCGGCGGGTACCGGTCGGTGAGTTCTTCACCGGGCCCAAGCGCAGCGTGCTCGCGCCGGACGAGCTGATCGCGGCGGTGCTGGTGCCGCCGGCCGACGGCCCGGAGCAGTTCGCGAAGGTCGGTACCCGCAACGCGATGGTGATCGCGGTGTGCTCGTTCGCCGTCGCCCTGCATCCCGGACGGTCCACTGTGGGCACCGGGATCGGTTCGGCGGCGCCCACTCCGGTACCGGCGACGGCCGCCGAGGAGTTCGCCGCCGGGGCGCTCGACTGGGACTCCCGCGGGCCGCTGGACGCCGGTGTGGCCCGCCGCTTCGGCGAGCTGGTCGCCGCGGCCGCCGCGCCGATCGACGACGTGCGGGGCAGCGCCGCGTACCGGCGGCACGCGCTCGCGGTGCTGGGTGCGCGGACGCTGCGCTGGGCCTGGGAGGAGTACGCACGATGCGGGTGAACCTGACCGTGAACGGACAGCCCCGGCTGGCGGACGACGTCTGGCCCGGGGAGAGCCTGCTCTACGTGCTGCGCGAGCGGCTCGGGCTGCCCGGCTCGAAGAACGCCTGCGAGCAGGGCGAGTGCGGGTCGTGCACGGTGTTCCTGGACGGCGAGCCGGTCTGCGCCTGCCTGGTCGCGGCCGGCCAGGCGGCGGACCGGGACGTGGTCACGGTCGAGGGCGCGGCCGCGCAGCGGGTGCAGGAGGCGTTCGTGGCGGCCGGGGCCGTCCAGTGTGGGTTCTGCACGCCGGGGCTGGTGATGGCGGTGCACGACCTGCTGTCCCGGATGCCGGAGCCGAGCGATCCGGACATCCGGGAGGCGCTCGCCGGCAACCTGTGCCGCTGCACCGGCTACGAGAAGATCATGGACGCGGTCCGCCTCGCGGCGGGAGGTTCGTCGTGAGTGCCGTGCTGATCCAGGGGTGTGCGGTGGCCACGGTGGACGCCGCCGGGACCGAGTACGCCGACGGGTACGTGCTCGTCGAGGACGGCCGGGTCGCGGCGGTCGGCGCGGGCCGGCCCGACCACCCGAGCGCGCGCCGGGTCGACGGCACCGGCTGCCTCGCCACGCCGGGACTGGTCAACACGCACCACCACCTCTACCAGTGGGCCACCCGCGGGTACGCGCTCCAGGCCGACCTGTTCACCTGGCTGCGCGAGCTGTACCCGGTCTGGTCCGGCATCGACGAGCAGGTGGTCGGCGACGCGGCCGCGGCCGGGCTCGGCTGGCTGGCGCTGTCCGGCTGCACCACGAGCACCGACCATCACTACGTGTTCCCGCGCGGCAGCGGCGACCTGCTCGGCGCGACCGTCGCGGCGGCCGGCGAGGTCGGGTTGCGGTTCCACCCGTGCCGCGGCTCGATGGACCTCGGCGTCTCGTCCGGCGGGCTGCCGCCGGACGAGCTGGTCGAGGAGACCGGGGCGGCGCTGGCCGCGACCGGGGACGCGATCGACCGGTTCCACGACCCGTCGCCGGGCGCGATGGTGCGCATCGGCGTCGCACCGTGCTCGCCGTTCTCGGTGACGCCGGAGCTGATGCGCGAGTCGGCCGTGCTGGCGCGCAGCCGTGGCGTCCGGTTGCACACCCACCTGGCCGAGACGGCCGAGGAGACGGAGTACTGCGCGCGGACCCACGGCTGCAGCCCGGTCGAGTACGCCGACCGGCTCGGCTGGCTCGGCCCGGACGTCTGGCTCGCCCACGGAGTCCACCTGGGACCGTCCGACGTGCAGGCGGTCGCCGCCTCCGGTACCGGCATCGCGCACTGCCCGAGCTCGAACGGCCGGCTCGGCGCCGGCATCGCCCCGGTGCGCGACCTGCTCGACGCGGGCGCGCCGGTCGGCCTCGGCGTGGACGGCGCGGCCTCGCAGGAGGCCGGGCAGCTCGGCGCCGAGCTGCGCCAGGCCCTGCTCGCCGCCCGGCTGCGCGGCGGGCCGACCGCGCTGACCGCCAGGGAGGCGCTCGCGCTGGGCACCATCGGCGGGGCGCGCTGCCTCGGCCGCGACGACGAGCTGGGCTCGCTCGAGCCGGGCAAGCTGGCCGACGTCGCGCTGTGGCGGCTGGACGGCCTGGGGCACGCCGGGGTCGACGACCCGGTGGCGGCGCTCGTGTTCGGCGCTCCGGCGCCGCTGGCGCTGCTTCTCGTCGGCGGCCGCGCGGTGGTCGAGGACGGCCATCTGTCCACTGTGGACGAGAGTGGGCTGGCCCGGCGGGCCCGTCGGGCGGCCGGCCGGGTCCGGCAGCGGGAGGTCAGGGTATGACGCAGACGACGGTGACCACGACCGGCGGGGTCGGCACCGACGCGGTACGCCCGGACGGGGTCCTCAAGGTGCGCGGCGAGTTCGCGTTCTCCTCGGACCTCTGGGCCGCCGACATGGTCTGGGGCGCCACCCTGCGCAGCCCGCACCCGCGGGCCAGGATCCGCGGTGTCGACCTCAGCGGGGCGTTGCGCATCCCCGGGGTCTTCGCGGTGCTGACCCACGAGGACGTGCCGGGCGAGAAGCTGTACGGGCTCGAGATCGCCGACCAGCCGGTGCTCGCCATCGACGAGGTGCGCTACCAGGGCGAGCCGGTCGCGATCGTGGCCGCCGAGCACCCGGAGACCGCCCGCCGCGCGGTGGCCGCGATCCGGGTCGACTACGAGGTGCTCACCCCGGTGGTGGACGCCGAGGCCGCGCTCGCGCCCGGGTCCGACCTCGTGCAGCCCGCCGGCAACCTGGTGCGGCACGTGCCGATCCGCCGTGGCGACCCGGCCGCGACGGCCGAGGTCGTGGTCACCGGCGAGTACGAGGTCGGCATGCAGGACCAGGCCTTCCTCGGGCCCGAGTCGGGCCTGGCCGTGCCGGCCGAGGACGGCGGCGTGGAGCTGTTCGTGGCGACCCAGTGGCTGCACGTCGACCAGAAGCAGATCGCCGCCTGCCTGGGCCTGGCGCCCGGGCTGGTCCGGCTCACCCTGGGCGGCGTCGGCGGCGCGTTCGGCGCCCGCGAGGACCTGTCCATGCAGGTCCACGCGTGCCTGCTCGCGCTGCACACCGGGCGGCCGGTGAAGATGGTGTACTCCCGGGAGGAGTCGTTCTTCGGCCACGTGCACCGGCACCCGGCCCGGCTGCGCTACGAGCACGGCGCGACCCGCGACGGCCGGCTGGTCTACGTCCGGGCCCGGATCGTGCTCGACGGCGGGGCGTACGCGTCCAGCTCCACGGCGGTCTGCGCGAACGCGGCCACGCTGGGCGTCGGCCCGTACAACGTGCCCAACGTGCGGATGGACGCGTATGTGGCATACACGAACAACCCGCCGTGCGGCGCGATGCGTGGCTTCGGCGCGGTCCAGGCCTGCTTCGCGTACGAGTCGCAGATGGACAAGCTGGCGGCCGCGCTCGGGCTGGACCCGGTCGAGGTCCGGGTAGCCAACGCGCTGACCGGCGGGGACCTGATGCCCACCGGACAGGTGGTCGACGGCCCGACCCCGGTGGCCGAGCTGCTGCACCGGGTGCGGTCGGCACCGCCCGCCCCGCCGGCGAGCGGCGGTGACCTGCGGGAACTGCCGGGCGGCGTGGCCAACACCACGCACGGTGAGGGGGTCGTCCGCGGGGTTGGGTACGCCATCGGCATCAAGAACGTCTGCTTCTCCGAGGGGTTCGACGACTACGCCACCGCCCGGGTCCGGCTGGAGCTGATCGGTGGGGAGCCGACCGCGCTGGTGCACACCGCCGCGGCCGAGGTCGGTCAGGGGCTGGTCACCGTCCAGGCCCAGATCGCCCGGACCGAACTGGGCGTGGAGCGGGTGGTGGTGGCCACCGCGGACACCGCGGTCGGCAGCGCCGGCTCGACCTCGGCGTCGCGGCAGACGTACATGACCGGCGGCGCGGTCCGGGCCGCGTGCCAGGCGGTGCGCACCGCGCTGGCCGCCCGCCCCGGCCCGACGCTCGTCGAGCAGCTGCGGGACGGCCCGGTCGAGGAGACGGTGCAGTGGCGGCACCGGCCCACGTACCCGCTGGACCCGGTCACCGGGCAGGGCGACGCGCACGTGCAGTACGCGTTCGCCGCACACCGGGCGACGGTCGACGTCGACACCGAGCTGGGCCTGGTCCGGGTGGTGGAGATCACCACCGCCCAGGATGTGGGCAGGGCGGTCAACCCGCAGGCCGTTTTGGGACAGATCCACGGCGGCACGGCCCAGGGCCTCGGGCTCGCGGTGATGGAGGAGATCCAGGTGGTGGACGGGGTGGTCCGCAACCCGTCGTTCACCGACTACCTGATCCCCACCATTCTCGACATGCCGCCCATGCACGTCGACGTGCTCGAACTGGCCGACCCGCACGCGCCGTACGGGCTGCGCGGGGTCGGCGAGCCGCCGACCATCTCGTCCACGCCGGCCATCGTCGCCGCGATCCGCGCCGCGACCGGGGTGGCGCTCACCCGGGTACCCGTCCGGCCGGAGCACATCACCGGAACCGGGTGAGGCCGGGTCAGTGTGCCGGGTCCTCGGCGTGCGGCCAGAGGTCCTCGGCCTCCCCGCCGCTCTCCCCGCCGGTGAGGGCGTCCACCGGCCCGGTGGCGCCGTTGCCACCGTCCGCGGGATAGAGCGCCATCGCGTCGCTGAGATCGTCCAGCGGGATGTGACCGGGGTCCCGCCAGTCCTCGTCCTCGATCTCGCTCATGCTGCCCTCGCTCGGCGTCGAGTCTGTGTCCACCAAAGCCTTACCCAGGCCGGCCCTTCTTGTGAACCCCGCCGGAGCGATCGGCTCCATACTGATCGGGTGACCGACATTCTGACCGACAAGGCCGTCGCGTTCGTCACCGACCTGCAGCGCCGGTTCGGCGCGCGCCGGGACGAGCTGCTGGCCCGGAGGGCCGCCCGCCGGGCCGAGGTCGCCCGGACCGGCCGGCTGGACTTCCTGCCCGAGACCGCGCAGACCCGCGCCGCCGGGTGGCGGGTCGCACCGGCGCCCCCCGACCTCGTGGACCGCCGGGTCGAGATCACCGGCCCGACCGAGCGCAAGATGACCATCAACGCCCTCAACTCCGGCGCCCGGGTCTGGCTCGCCGACCACGAGGACGCCAACACCCCGCACTGGTCCAACGTGGTCGGTGGGCAGGAGAACCTGTACCAGGCCGTCCGGCGCACGATCTCGTTCGAGTCCCCGGAGGGCAAGCGGTACGAGCTGACGGGTGAGCACCTGCCGACCATCGTGGTCCGGCCACGTGGCTGGCACCTCGACGAGCGGCATGCGCCGGTGGCCGGGGTGGGCGCGTTGACCGACTTCGGCCTCTACTTCTTCCACAACGCGAAGGAGCTGCTCGACCGGGGCAGCGGTCCGTACTTCTACCTGCCCAAGATGGAGAGCCACCTCGAAGCCCGGCTGTGGAACGACGTCTTCGGGTACGCCCAGGACGCGCTCGGCATTCCACAGGGGACGATCCGCGCCACCGTGCTGATCGAGACGATCCCGGCCGCGTTCGAGATGGACGAGATTCTCTACGAGCTGCGCGAGCACGCGAGCGGCCTCAACGCCGGCCGGTGGGACTACCTGTTCAGCGTGATCAAGTACTTCCGCGACCAGGGCGAGCGGTTCGTCCTGCCGGACCGGAACGCGGTGACGATGACCGCCCCGTTCATGCGGTCGTACACCGAACTGCTCGTGGCGACCTGCCACAAGCGCGGCGCGTTCGCGATGGGCGGCATGGCGGCGTTCATCCCCAACCGGCGCGACCCGGCGGTCACCGAGCAGGCGCTGACGAAGGTGCGCGAGGACAAGGAACGCGAGGCGCGGGACGGTTTCGACGGATCGTGGGTGGCCCACCCGGACCTCGTCGAGGTGTGCCAGGAGGTGTTCGACCGGGCGCTCGGCGACCGGCCGAACCAGCTGGACCGGCTCCGCGACGATGTCTCGGTCACCGCGGACATGTTGCTCGACATCGCCGCGACGCCGGGCGAGGTCACCGAGGCCGGGCTGCGCGGCAACGTCTCGGTGGCGATCCAGTACCTCGCCGCGTGGCTCGGCGGCAACGGCGCGGTCGCCATCAACAACCTGATGGAGGACGCGGCCACCGCCGAGATCTCCCGGTCCCAGATCTGGCAGTGGATCCACAATGGAGTACGCCTGGACGGCGGCGTCACGGTCACGCCGGAGCTGGTCCGCCGCGTGGTCGAGGAGGAGATGGCGGCGCTCGCCGGCCGGCCGGGCCGGTTCGAGGACGCGCGGCAGCTCTTCGAGCGGGTCGCGATCGGCGGGCCGACCGCCGACGACTTCCTCGACTTCCTGACGATCCCGGCCTACGAGCTCATCGACTGAAGCAGTGGCGGCGGGTGGTCCCTGACCCAGTTCGTCCGCTGTTCGTAGGCCTTGGCGAGGTGCAGCACGCTCAGGTCCGCGCGGGGCCGGCCGATGAGCTGGACGCCCATCGGCAGGCCCCGGTCGTCGAAGCCGGCCGGCATGCCCAGCACCGGGACGCCCGCCGCCGTCCACGGCGCCACGGTCTCCATCCACCGGTGGTACGTGTCCATCGGTCGCCCGTCGATCTCGGTCGGCCAGTGCGTCCGGACGTCGAACGGGAAGACCTGCGCGCTCGGCGCGATGACGAAGTCGTACCGCTCGAAGAACCGCAGCAGGGCCTCGTACCACTCCTGCCGCGCCACGTCCGCCCGCTGGATGTCCAATGCGGACAGACGCAGCCCGTTCTCGATCTCCCAGACCACCTCCGGCTTGAGCCGCGCCCGGGTGGCCGGGTCGGCGTAGAGGTCGTACCGTCTCAGGCTGCTCCACCAGCGCCAGTGCAGGAAGAGCTCCCAGAGCTTCTCCGGCGGGTAGTCCGGCAGCGCTTGGTCCACCACGCAACCGAGATCGGCGACGACGCGCAGCGCCGCCTCGCACAGCTCCAGGACGCCCGGCTCGAACGCCAGGTACCCGCCGAAGTCGCCGACCCAGGCGATCCGGGTGCCCCGGGTGTCCACCTCGGTCAGCGGCGGGGCGAACTGGCCGCCGGCGGAGTCGAGGGCCAGCGCGGCGGTGGGGTGCGGGCCGGCCAGCACGGACAGCAGGGCGGCCAGGTCGTCGACGGTACGGCCCATCGGCCCGACGACCGACTGGTGCGCGACGAATCCGGGTGCCGGCACCCGGCCGTAGGACGTGCGGAAGCCGTACACGTTGCAGAACGCGGCCGGGTTGCGCAGCGAGCCCATGTAGTCGCTGCCGTCGGCGACCGGCAGCATCCGCAGGGCCAGCGCGGCCGCGGCGCCGCCGCTGCTGCCGCCGGTGGTACGGGTCGGGTCGTACGGGTTCACGGTCGCCCCGTACACCTCGTTGTAGGTCTGGGAACCGAGCCCGAACTCCGGTGTGTTCGTCTTGCCGATGACGATCGCTCCGGCGTCCCTGACCCGCCGGACGAAGAGGTCGTCGACCTCGGCGACCCGCCGCGCGTAGATCGGCGAGCCTTCTGTCCAGAGTAGACCCTCGGCGGCGGCCAGGTCCTTGACCGCGAACGGCAGGCCGTGCAGCCAGCCGAGGTACCGGCCACGGGCGAGCTGGTCGTCCCGCGCGGCCGCCTCGCGCAGCAGCACCTCGCGGTCGCGCAGCGCGACGATCGCGTTCACCCGCGGGTTCAGCGCCTCGACCTGTCCGAGGTAGGCGCTCATCACCTCGACGCAGGAGACCTGCCGGCGGCGGATCTGCTCGGCCAGATCGAGGGCGCTGAACCACGTCATGCGACTCAGGATAGGGAGTTGTCGAAGCCGGCCCGCTCCAGGCCACCAGGTGTGCGACAGTGGCGGGGTGCGGCTCGGCGCTGAGGTTTACGCGGAGATGGACGACCGGTTGCGGCCGGTCGACGCGGAGCTGTGCCGGAGGTACCCGGGCGGCGGGCGCGGCCGGCAGCCGGTCCACACCGTGTACGTGCCGGCCGACCGGGTGACCGCGACCCTACCCGCGGAGTGGGGCGCCGCCGCGCTCGCCGCGCTGCCCGGCGCACCGGTCCCGGACGCCCTGCGCGGCCGGGTCGCCGACAAGCTCACCCGGGAGCCGATCGAGGATCTCCGGGTCGACTTCGAGGACGGCTACGGCAGCCGGCCGGACCCCGAGGAGGACGCCGCCGCCGAGGCGGTGGCCCGGGCCCTGCCGGTCACACCGTTCGTCGGGCTCAGGATCAAGAGCCTGGAGGCGGGTACCCGCCGGCGGGCGATCCGGACGCTGGACGTCTTCCTCGGCGCGCTGGGCCCGCCGCCGGACGGGTTCGTGGTGACGATCCCGAAGGTCGGCGCCGTCGAGCAGGTCGCCGCCGCGGCCGTCCTGTGTGGACACCTGGAGCAGGGGTACGGCCTGGAGCCCGGACGGCTGCGTTTCGAGCTGCAGATCGAGACGCCACCGGCCGTGCTCGGGCCGGACGGGACGGCCACGGTCGCCCGGATGATCCACGCCGCCGAGGGGCGCTGCGCCGGCCTGCACTACGGCACGTACGACTACAGCGCGGCGTGCGGGATCGCGGCGGCGTACCAGAGTCTGGACCATCCGGCGGCCGACCACGCCAAGGCGGTGATGCAGGTGGCCGCGGCCGGCACCGGGGTACGCCTCTGCGACGGATCGAGCAACGTGCTGCCGGTCGGGTCGCCGGCCGCGGTCGAGGCGGCGGCGCGGCTGCACGCGCGGCTCGTCCGGCGTTCGCTGGAGCGCGGCTTCTACCAGGGTTGGGACCTGCACCCGGGGCAGTTGCCGACCCGGTTCGCCGCGACGTACGGCTTCTTCCGCGACGGTCTCGAAGCGGCGCGGGCCCGGCTCGCCGACTACCTGTCGCACCGGGCCGGCCCGGTGCTGGACGAGCCGGCCACCGCCCGCGCGCTGGCCGGCTTCCTGCTGCGCGGGCTGGACTGCGGTGCCCTGGACGCCGACGAGGTCGGCGTCGACCGGCCCACGCTGGAGGGGCTGTGAGGGTCCTACGGTCGCGCCGGGTGGTGCTGCCGGACGGCGAGCGGCCGGCCGCGGTCGTGGTCGCCGACGGCCGGATCGCCGCGGTCGTGCCGTACGACGAGGGCGGTGCGGACCTCGGCGACCTGGTGCTGCTGCCCGGACTTGTGGACACCCACGTCCACGTCAACGAACCGGGCCGTACCGACTGGGAGGGCTTCGAGACCGCCACCAGGGCCGCCGCGGCCGGCGGGGTCACCACGATCGTCGACATGCCGCTCAACTCGCTTCCACCGACCGTGGACACCGGCGCGCTGGCTGTCAAGCGGGCCGCCGCGGCCGGGAAGTCACATGTGGACGTCGGCTTCTGGGGCGGTGCCGTGCCGTCCAACGTGGACGCGTTGCGACCGCTGTACGAGGCCGGGGTCTTCGGGTTCAAGGCGTTCCTGGCACCGTCCGGTGTGGACGAGTTCGGGCACCTGGACGCCGCCGGGCTGGGCCGCGCGGTAGCTGCCGTCGACCGCGCTCTCTTCGTGGTGCACGCCGAGGATCCGGTTGCGCTGCTGCCCATGGCGCCGTCGCGGCGCTACCGCGACTTCGTCGCCTCCCGCCCGCGGGTCGCCGAGGACCGCGCGGTCGAGACGGTCATCGAGATCGCCCGGCGCACCGGTGCGCGGGTACACATCCTGCACCTGTCCTCATCGGACGCGCTGGAGTCGCTGGCGGCGGCCCGGCGCGACGGGGTCCGGGTGACCGCCGAGACGTGCCCGCACTACCTCTCGCTCAGCGCCGACGCCGTGCCCGACGGCGCCACCCAGTTCAAGTGCTGCCCGCCGATCCGCGAGGCGGACAACCGGGAGGAGCTGTGGCGGGCGCTCGGCTCCGGGCTGATCGACTGCGTCGTCTCCGACCACTCGCCGGCACCGCCGGACCTCAAGCGGCTCGACACCGGCGACTTCGCGGCCGCCTGGGGCGGGATCGCCTCGTTGCAGCTCGGCCTGCCCGTGGTCTGGACCCAGGCCCGGTCCCGCGGGTACGGGCTGGCCGACGTGGTCCGCTGGATGGCGCAGCGCCCCGCCGAGCTGGTCGGCCTCGGGACCAAGGGACGCATCGCCGCGGGCAACGACGCCGATCTGGTCGCGTTCGCGCCGGACGAGGAGTTCGTGGTCGACCCGCACCGGTTGCACCACCGGCACCCGATCACCCCGTACGCCGGGATGCGCCTGTCCGGTGTGGTACGCCGGACCTGGCTGCGCGGCGTGGAAGTCCCCGGCCCGCGGCCGCACGGCCGGCTGATCGTGAGGAGTGAACCGTGACCGATGCGACCCGCCTGCCGGACCTGGCCTCCCGGGCGCTCGGCGGCACGGTGATATCCGCCAACGACGAGTTCTTCGCCGCCCGCGACAACCTCGTCGAGCCGGCCGCGCCGGTCTACGCCCCGCGGACCTTCGGGCCCAAGGGCCAGGTGTACGACGGATGGGAGACCCGCCGGCGCCGGTCGCCCGGGCACGACCACGCGATCGTCCGGCTGGGCGCGCCGGGCGTGGTGCGTGGCGTCGTCATCGACACATCGTTCTTCACCGGCAACTACCCGCCGCACGCCTCGGTCGAGGCATGCGGGGCCGAGGGCTACCCGTCCGCGGAGGAGCTCGCCGACCGGGACTGGCTGCCGCTGTTGCCGCGCTCCCCGCTGGCCGGCGACGCCCGCAACTTGTTCACTGTGGACAGTGACCGGCGGGTGACCCACGTCCGGCTCTCGATCTACCCGGACGGCGGGGTGGCGCGGCTGCGGGTGCACGGTGAGGTCGTACCGGATCCGCGGCAGTTCCTGGACGGACCGGTCGATCTCGCAGCGGCCGAGCTGGGCGGCCTCGTCGTCGGGTGCAGCGACATGTTCTACGGCGCGCCGCAGCAGCTGCTGCTGCCCGGGCTGGCCCGGGTGATGGGAGAGGGCTGGGAGACCGCCCGGCGGCGCGGCGCGGGCAACGACTGGGTCACGGTCCGGCTGGCGGTTCCGGGCCAGATCCGCGCGGTCGAGCTGGACACCAGCCACTTCAAGGGCAACGCGCCGGGCTGGGCCGCGCTGGGTGCGGCACACTCCGATGTGGACGATCCCACCTCGTGGTCGGAGCTGTTGCCGCGGACCCGGTTGCAGCCGGACACCCGGCACCGGTTCCGGGTGCCGGCCGGCCCGGCCGCCACGCACGTCCGGCTGGACATCTTCCCCGACGGCGGCTTGGCCCGGCTGCGGCTCTACGGCTCGGTCGCGCCGGCCGACCTGGCCACGCTGGCCGGGCGCTGGTTCGCCGCGCTGCCTCCGGCCCAGGCGGCGGAGGTCCGCGGCGTGCCGGAGATAGCCGGCCTGCTGGAGCGCGCCGGCTAGGATGAGCCGGGTGGACGGGCCGCCGACGCTGATCCTGTGGGACGTCGACCGCACGCTCGTCACGCTCGACGGGGTCGGGCGGGACATGCTCGCCGAGGTGTTCCTGATGCTGACCGGGAAGTCGGTCAGCACGATGCCGGAGATGTCCGGCCGGACCGACCACTACCTGGTGACGTCCGTCCTCAGCGGGCACGACGTACCCGTCACCGACGAGCTGGTCTCCCGGTTCTTCGCCGAGATGGTCTCCGCCGCGCCGCGTTACCGGGAGGCGATGACCCGGCGCGGGTACGCGCACGCCGGTGCCGCCGCCGCGGTCGAGGCGTTCGCCAGGCACCCGGGCGTGGTCCAGTCGCTGGTGACCGGCAACGTCCGGCAGATCGCCGAGCAGAAGCTCGCCGTGTTCGGCCTGGACACCTGGATCGACTTCGAGGTCGGCGGCTACGGGACCGAGGACGGTGCCCGGGCGACCCTGGTCCGGCGGGCGCGGCAGCGGGCCGCGGCGAAGTACGGGCCGTTCGACGCCGACCGGGTGGTGGTCATCGGCGACACCGCGCACGACATCGCCGGCGCGCGCGAGGCCGGGGTCCGCTCGGTCGGCGTGGCCACCGGGATCGTGAGCGCGACGGAGCTCTCCCGGGCCGGTGCCGACCTGGTGCTCGACGATCTGACCGACACACCGGTGCTGGTGGACTTCGCGCTGCGCTGACCGGCCGGCCAAAGCCGTGAGGTTCGTGCCCGATGCCGGCTCAGCGGGACCGGGCCGGCCAGCGCCGGCGGAGGCTGCGCGCGCACTCCTCGGCCATCGCCTGGGCCGAGCCGGCCTCGCGGGTCGACGCGTTCGCCTCCTCGACGAGCGCGTTGGCGGCCACCCGGGCGATGCCGGCGGCCTTGACCGCGATCCGCTCGGCGGCGGTCGCCGCGTCGTAGAGCCGGTGCGCGCGGTGCGCCTCCGCCCGCAGCGTGCCGATCTGCCGTTCCCGCTGCTCCTGCACCGGATCCCAGCCACCGGTCCGGCGGAACACCTCGCGCAGCTCGTCGACTGACAGGTCACCCCGGCGGTACGCGGCGAGCGCCGCCCGGGCCACCTCCCGGTCCTGGCTCTCGTCGACCTCGTCGCGGGTCCGCCGCGCCCGCCTCGCCTCACCCTCCCGCCAGGCGGCGAGCATCCCCTCGTACGCGCGCTGCGCCTCGTCGTACGCCTGCCCGGCGGCCTCGCGGGCCTGCTGGGTCTCGGCCAGCCGGGCCTCCGCCGCGGCCGCCTGGGCGATCGCCCGCTGCGCCTTCGCCGAGGTCGCCGCCGCTTCGCGGATCAGCTCGCCGGCCTCGGCGTGCAGCCGCGCGCACTCGGTCGAACTCGGCCTGCCCCGGCCGTTGGAACGCGGCCGGGGCCGGGCCCGCCCGCGCGACACCCCGGCGCGCTGGCCGTCCTGTCGCCGGCCGTCCTGTCGCCGGCCGTCCTGTCGCCGGGCCAGGAAGCCCAGGCCGGCGAGCGCGACCATGGCGACCACGAGGAGCACGGCCCACGCGGTGATCGTCGTGGCGTACGGAACATCGATGTGTATCGCGATCACGGCAGCGGGCTCCCCAGGTACGCTTCGCCCACTCGTCACCCTATGCGTCATCGTGGTCACACCCAAGACCCCGCGTCAGGTCGGCGACTGCGGGATTCCGGAGCACGGTGCCGGTCTACACGCTCGGTCAACTGATGACCAAGGCAACGCCGTGCGGGTGAGGCTTCTCGGTCCGGTCGACGTGGCTGTCGACGGAGTACCGAGAGCACTGTCCGGCCTGCGGCGGCCGGCCAGCCCGCCGCGGCCCGCGAGACCTGGCAGCACGCCCTGGCGATCCTCGACGACCTGGCCCGTCCCGCCGGGACGCTGCGCGCCAAGCCGGGTTGGGCCAGGGTTAGACCTCCAGGCGCAGGATCCGGTCGTCGTCCGGGCCCGGGTTGCCACGACCGTCGCGATTGGACGTCAGCACCCACACCGAGCCGTCGGGCGCGGCGGCGACGTGGCGCAGCCGGCCGTACGCGCCGACGAGCAGCATCTCCGGCGACGACCCGTCGCCGCCGATCCGGTACACCCGTTGCCCGCGCAGGCAGGCCATGTACACCCGGTCACGGACCACCGCCAGGCCGCTCGGCGACGCCTCGTGGGTGGCCCAGGTCGCGACCGGGTCCACGAAGCGGGCGTCCCGGCCGGTACCCTCGACCACCGGCCAGCCGTAGTTCTTGCCCGGCTCGATCCGGTTGAGCTCGTCGTACTGGTTCTGGCCGAACTCGGAGGCGAACATCCGCCCGCCGGAGTCCCAGGCGAGGCCCTGCACGTTGCGGTGCCCGTAGCTCCAGACCGGAGAGTCCGGGAACGGGTTGCCCGGTGCCGGCCGACCCTCCGGCGTGATCCGCAGGATCTTCCCGCCCAGCGAGCGCAGGTCCTGCGAGGTGTCCCGGTCGGCCGCGTCGCCGGTGCCGACGTAGAGCATGCCGTCGGGGCCGAACGCGATCCGGCCGCCGTTGTGGTTGCCGGCCTTCGGGATGCCGGTCAGGATCGGTTGCGGTGCCTCGCCGAGGCGCAGCCGGGCCACCCGGTTGTCGTCCTCGGCGGTGTAGTAGAGGTACACCCACCGGTCAGTGGAGTAGTCCGCGGAGACCGCAACGCCGAGCAGGCCACCCTCCCCGGCGGGGCGTGCCTCGGCGATGCGCTGGGTCCCGGTCACCAACCCACCGGGCGTCACGGAGACCAGGCGGGCGGTGTCGCGCTCGGTGACCAGCGCCGTCCCGTCGGGCAGGAAGGCCAGGCCCCAGGGCGCCTCCAACTTGGTCGCGATCGCCCGCACCGGTACGTCGACCTCGTGCGCGCCGCTGACCGAGGGTTTCGCGAACCAGCCCCGCCAGAGCCCCACCCCGACGACGGCCGCGGCCAGTACGACCAGGCCGACCACGGCCGCCACGATCCGCACCCGCATCGGTGAAGAGTAGCGCCGGCCGGGTCCGGTACGCGAAGATCGTCGGCGTGGAGGTCTTCGACGACCGCGTGTGCGCCCTCGGCGAAGGGCCGCACTACGACGAGCGCACCGAGCGCGTGATGTGGGTGGACATCCTGGGCGGCCGGCTGCTCTGGCGCGACCTGGAGACCGGCACGCCGGGAGAGTCCGCTGTGGACGGGCACGTCGGCGCGGCCGTACCGAGGGAGAACGGCGGCCTGGTGGTGTGCCTGCCGGACGGGCCGGCGCTGCTCGACCCGGACGGGACGCTGCGGCTGCTCGGCACGTACCCGCACCCGCCGAACGTGCGCATGCGGTCCAACGACGCCAAGGCCGACCCGGCCGGCCGGCTCTGGCTCGGCACGATGGCGTACGACGAGACCCCTGGCGCGGGCACGCTCTACCGGCTCGACCCCGGCGCGTCGAATCCCGTTCCCATGGTCAAGAACGTGACGGTCAGCAATGGCCTGGGCTGGTCACCCGACGGCGGGACGATGTACTACATCGACTCGCCCACCCGGCGCGTCGACGCATTCGAGTACGACCCGGCCACCGGCGCCGCCGGCGAGCGCCGCCCGTTCGTCGAGTTCGAGGAGGACTGGGGCTTCCCGGACGGCATGTGCGTGGACGCGGCCGGCGCGATCTGGGTCGCCTGCTGGACGGGTGCGGCGGTACGGCGGTTCACCCCGGACGGTCAGCTCGACCGGGTGGTCACGCTCGACACCCCGCTGGTCACCTCGTGCGCGTTCGCCGGCCCGGGGTACGAGCAGCTGGTGATCACCACGGCGCGGAGCAAGGAGCGGGCCGGTGACCCGGCCGCGGGGCTGACCTACCTGCACCGGCCACGCGGCGTGACCGGCCGGCCCGTCGACCGGTTCGCCGGATGAGGCTGATTCGCTGCTGACGCAACCACCTGGGTAGGCTCCTTCGCCATGACGGACGCCCCCCTGGGGAACTCGGCCGAGAAGAAGAAGGCCGACGAGCCCGAGCCGACCGATGACCTCGTCACCACCCAGCACACGCTGACCGTCGACGGGCGGGAGCTGGCGTACACGGCCACCGCCGGGCGGATCGTGCTGCGCCGGGAGAGCCACACCGACGACGAGAAGTTCGACGGCAACAAGGCGAAGGCGGAAGTCTTCCTCACCTCGTACGTGCTCGACGGTGCAGATCCGCGGACCCGGCCGGTGACGTTCGCCTTCAACGGCGGGCCGGGCTCGTCCAGCGTGTGGCTGCACCTCGGGCTGCTCGGGCCGCGCCGGGTGCTGATGGGCGACGTCGGTGACCTGCTGCCGCCGCCGTACGGCCTCGGGGAGAACGCCGAGTCCCTGCTCGCCCACTCCGACCTGGTCTTCGTCGACCCGGTGTCGACCGGGTACTCGCGCCCGCTCAAGGGGGAGAAGCCGAAGGACTTCCACGGGTACACCGGCGACATCGAGTCGGTCGGCGAGGTGATCCGGCTCTGGACCTCCCGGCACGGCCGGTGGATGTCGCCCAAGTACCTGTGCGGCGAGTCGTACGGGACGCTGCGCGCCGCCGGCCTGTCCCGGCACCTGCAGGACCGCTACGGCATGTACCTCAACGGGCTCATGCTGATCTCGTCCGTGCTCGACGTGGGCACGCTGGAGTTCGGCGGGCACAACGACCTGCCGTACCCGGTGTTCCTGCCGACCTACGCGGCGATCGCGCACTACCACGGCCTGCACGGCGACCGACCGCTGCGCGACCTGCTCGACGAGGCCGAGGCGTACGCCTCCCGCGACTATCCGTGGGTACTGGCCCGCGGTGCCCGCCTCTCCGCGGACGAGCGCTCGGCCGCGGTCGCGACGCTGGCCCGGCTGACCGGGCTCAGCGAGGACTACCTGGACCGGGTCGACCTGCGCATCGAGCACGTCCGTTTCTTCACCGAGCTGTTGCGGCACCGCCGGCGCACGGTCGGCCGGCTCGACGGGCGGTTCACCGGCTGGGATGTCGACTACGGCCGCGAGTTCTGGACCTCCGACCCGTCGTACGACGCGATCCTCGGCCCGTACACCGCCGCGCTGAACCACTACATCCGGGCCGACCTGGCGTACCGGAACGACCTGCCGTACGAGATCCTCACCGGCGCGGTGCGTCCGTGGTCGTACAAGGAGTTCGAGGGCCGGCACGTGAACGTCGCGGACAAGCTGGCCGAGGCCATGCGGACCAACCCGCACCTGCGGGTCTACGTCGCCTGCGGCTACCACGACGGCGCGACGCCCTACTTCGCCGCCGAGCACACCATGGCCCACCTGGCGATCCCGGACGAGCTACGGTCGAACATCCAGTTCGAGTACTTCGAGGCCGGCCACATGATGTACGTCCACGAGCCCAGCCGCCTCGCCCAGTCCGCCCACCTGGCCGCCTTCGTGGGCGCCTAGGACTGTCGTTCGGGCCGAGCCGACCTGGGTCGCGAGCTGCCGAGCCCGCTCGCCGTCGTCAGGCCCCGGTTTCTGAATCTAGAAGAGTTACGGCTGCCCTGGCAACCGTAACTCTTCTAGATCTACTCCCGCGGCCGGCGCCTGGTCACTCGTCGTCCGTGCCGAGCAGGTCGAGCAGTTGCTCGGCGTTGCGCTGGGCGTAGTCCGAGTAGCAGTTGTTCATCAGCACCTGCGTGGTCCCGGTGGTCGCGGACAGGTCGCGCAGCCGTGGCGCCCACTCGGCCAGTTCCGTGTCCGAGTACAGGTAGCCGAACTTTTCGTAGATGTCCTTGCTCGTCCACTTGTCGCTGTGCCCGTGGAACCGCACCACGGCCAGGTCCGGCGAGGTCGCCTCCAGTACCGGCGGGATCGACGACCGGTGGCCCTGCGGCATGTCGACGCAGACGAACGGCAACTCGTGCTTACGCAGGAACTCCAGCGTCTCGGCCGTGTTGTCCTCGTCGGCGAACCAGGAGGCGTGCCGGAACTCGACCGCCACCCGCAGCGGGCTGCACCGCTTGGCGACCTCCAGCACGTACTGCTTGTTCGACCGGCGGATGGTGAACCACGGCGGGAACTGGAACAGCACCGCACCCAGCTTGCCCGCCTCCACCAGCGGGTCGAGCGCGGAGAGGAACCGGGTCCACACCTCCTCGTACGCCTGCGCCGGCAGGTCGTCCGGGTACACGTTGGTCTTGTCGGTCTCCGGGCGCAGGTCCTTGTAGATCGCGGAGACCTTGGTCGGATGCCCGGTGAGCAGGCTGAACGCCTTGATGTTGAAGGTGAACCCCGGCGGGGTGCGGGCGACCCACAACGCCGCGGTCTGCTCGGCCGGCGGTGAGTAGTAGGTCGAGTCGACCTCGACCAGCGGAAACTTTTCGGCGTAGTAGGCCAGCCGTTTCTCCGCCGTGCTCGCCGACTCCGGGTACCAGCCCGACGCGAGCAGGGTCTTGTCCGTCCACGACGCGGTGCCGATCTGGATCTCCCCCATGCCGCCCAGCATGCCACGATCTCCTGGTGGACACGTTGTTGATCGTGGACGCGGCGAACGTGGTGGGATCGGTGCCGGACGGCTGGTGGCGCAACCGGGCCGCCGCCACCCGGCGGCTGCGTGACCGCCTGGTCGAGAAGAGCAGGTCCGCCGACGTCATCCTGGTCGTCGAAGGCCAGGCCCGCGACGTCCGCGGCATCGCGGGGGTACGGGTGGTCGCGGCACCCGGTAGCGGCGACGACACCATCGTTGACCTGGTACGCAGCGAGCAGGACGCCTACCCGGACGTGTATGTGGTCACGGCGGACCGGGAGCTGCGCCGCCGCGTGGAGGAGCTCGGGGCAGGTGTGCTGGGCCCGGGCTGGCTGACCCGCGGGTAACTGGACCTTGCAGCGCGGGGTTGCGGGGTGAAGACTCTACGCAGTCGTTTCCGCTGCAACTTCCCGTCTAGCTGGAGCGCTCATGCAGGTTCCCGCCCCATTCGCATACGAGCGGGCGCGGAGCGTGGACCACGCTCTCGATCTGCTCGCCACGCACGGTCCCGAAGCCCGCGTCGTCGCCGGTGGACACAGCCTGCTTCCGATGATGAAGCTGCGGCTGGCCAGCCCCGAAGCGCTGATAGACATCAACGACCTGACCGATCTGTCCTACGTCCGTGTGGAGGGCGAGGAGCTGGCCATCGGCGCGCTCACCAGGCACGCCGACCTGCTCGCCTCCGCCGTGGCGGGTGAGCACTTCCCGCTGTTGCACGACGCCGAGCGGGTCATCGCCGACCCGATCGTGCGTAACCGGGGCACGGTCGGCGGTTCGCTGTGCCAGGCGGACCCGGCCGAGGACCTCTCCGCGGCGTTCGCCGCGGTCCGCGCGAGCGCGGTCATCCGCGGGCGCGACGGCGTCCGCGAGGTGCCGATCCGCGAGTTCCACAGTGGACCGTACGAGACCGTCGTCGGACCGCAGGAGCTGCTCGTCGAGGTGCGGGTGCCGATCAGCCCCGGTGGCAGCTCGGCGTACGAGAAGGTGGAGCGCCGGGTCGGCGACTGGCCGGTGGCCGCCGCGGGCGTGGCGATCTGGCTGGACGGCGGCGGTGTGACCGAGGTGGGCATCGGGCTCGCCGCGGTCGGCGCGGCCCACTTCGTGGCGGCCGAGGCCGAGGACTTCCTGCGCGGCAGCCCGGCCACCGCGGAGAACTTCGCCGAGGCGGGCCGGATCGCGGCCGAGCACTGTAACCCGTCCGCGGACCAGCGCGGGCCGGTGGACTACAAACGCCACCTGGCCGGGGTACTGACGACGCGGGCCCTGCGCCGCGCCGCCGCCCGGGCTCAGGGCGGGGAGGCATAGATGGAAATCAAGGTGAACGTCAATGGGGTGGACCACACGCGCGACGTCGAGCCGCGGCTGCTGCTGACCCACTTCCTGCGCAACGACCTCGGCCTGACCGGTACCCACTGGGGCTGCGACACGTCCAACTGCGGCACCTGCGTGGTGTGGCTCGACGGTACTCCGGTCAAGTCGTGCACGGTGCTCGCCGTGATGGCCGACGGGCGCTCCGTGCGTACCGTCGAGGGCCTGGCCGGCGACGGTGACCTCGACCCGGTCCAGCAGGGCTTCGCGGAGTGCCACGGCCTGCAGTGCGGGTTCTGCACACCGGGCATGCTGATGACCGCCCGCTGGCTGCTCGACCACAACCTGGACCCCTCCGAGCAGGAGATCCGCGAGGCGATCTCGGGCCAGCTGTGCCGGTGCACCGGCTACGAGAACATCGTGCGCTCGGTGCGCTGGGCCGCCGCCCGGCAGTCCGCCGCCGCGGCCGACCTGACCACGGCGGAGACCCAGGAGGTGACCGCATGACCACCGTGGAACAGGCGCCGCACCTCGGCTTCGGGAGCATGCGCCGCAAGGAGGACGCGCGCTTCATCCGCGGGCGCGGCAACTACGTCGACGACGTGCAGCTCCCCGGCATGCTGCACGGCGCGATCCTGCGCAGCCCGTACGCGCACGCCAGGATCGTCTCGATCGACACCAGCGCGGCCGAGGCGCACCCGAAGGTCAAGGCGGTCATCGTCGGCGAGACGCTCGAGGGGCTCAACCTGGCCTGGATGCCGACGATCTCGTACGACACGCAGGCCGTGCTCGCCACCGACAAGGTCCGCTTCCAGGGCCAGGAGGTCGCGTTCGTGGTCGCCGAGGACCACTACTCGGCCCGGGACGCGCTGGAGCTGATCGACGTCGAGTACGAGCCGCTGCCCCCGGTCATCGACGCGCGCCGCGCGCTGGACCCGGACGCCCCGGTGATCCGCGACGACAAGGACGGCAAGACCGACAACCACATCTTCGACTGGCAGGCCGGTGACAAGGCGAAGACCGACGAGGTCTTCGCCGGCGCCGAGGTCGTGGTCGCCGAAGACATCCTGTACCCCCGGGTGCACCCGGCGCCGCTGGAGACCTGCGGCTCGGTCGCGGACTTCGACAAGGTGACCGGCAAGCTGACCGTCTGGACCACCACCCAGGCACCGCACGCGCACCGCACGCTCTACGCGCTCGTCGCCGGCCTGCCCGAGCACAAGATCCGGATCATCTCGCCGGACATCGGCGGCGGCTTCGGCGGCAAGGTCGGCATCTACCCCGGCTACGTGCTCGCGGTGGTCGGCTCGATCGTGGCCGGCAAGCCGGTCAAGTGGGTGGAGGACCGCTCGGAGCACCTGATGAGCACGGCGTTCGCCCGTGACTACCACATGCGCGGGGAGATCGCGGCCACCCGGGACGGGAAGATGCTCGCCCTGCGGGTCACCGTGATCGCGGATCACGGAGCCTTCAACGGTACGGCGCAGCCGACCAACTATCCGGCCGGCTTCTTCCACATCTTCACCGGCTCGTACGACCTGCAGGCCGCGCACTGCGCGGTGACCGGGGTGTACACGAACAAGGCGCCCGGCGGCGTGGCGTACGCCTGCTCGTTCCGGGTGACCGAGGCGGTCTACCTGGTCGAGCGCATGGTCGACGTGCTCGCCCACGAGCTGAGCATGGACCCGGCGGCGCTGCGGATGCAGAACCTGCTGCGGCCGGAGCAGTTCCCGTACACGACGCCGACCGGATGGGAGTACGACTCCGGGGACTACCCGCGCGCGCTGCAGGTCGCGATGGACCTCGCCGGGTACGACGCGCTGCGCGCCGAGCAGGCCGCCAAACGCGAACAGCGCGAAGCACGAGGAGCGAGCGGAGACCAGCCGAGCGAGCTGATGGGCATCGGGCTGGCGTTCTTCACCGAGGGCGTCGGTGCCGGACCGCGCAAGCACATGGACATTCTCGGCCTCGGCATGGCCGACGGCGCCGAACTGCGGGTGCACCCGACCGGCAAGGCGGTGCTGCGGATCTCGGTGCAGACCCAGGGGCAGGGCCACGAGACGACGTTCGCCCAGATCGTCGCGCACGAGCTCGGCATACCGGCCGAGGACGTGGAGGTGGTACACGGCGACACCGACCAGACGCCGTTCGGGCTGGGTACCTACGGATCCCGGTCGACCCCGGTGTCCGGCGCGGCGACCGCGGTGGTGGCCCGCAAGGTACGCGAGCGGGCGAAGATCGTGGCCTCGGCCGCGCTGGAGGTCGCGCCGGAGGACCTGGAGTGGGAGCACGGCCGGTTCCAGGTGGCCGGCGACCCGGAGAAGGCCAAGACGATCCAGGAGATCGCCCTGCTGGCGCACTCCAACCTGGAGCTGCCCGAGGGCGTCGAGGGCCATCTGGACGCGACCTGCGTCTACAACCCGCCGAACCTGACCTACCCGTTCGGGGCGTACATCTGCGTGGTCGACGTCGACGCGGAGACCGGCGTGGTGAAGGTGCGCCGGTTCATCGCGGTCGACGACTGCGGCGTACGGATCAACCCGATGATCGTCGAAGGGCAGATCCACGGTGGACTCGCCGACGGCGTCGGCATGGCCCTGATGCAGGTGATGGCGTTCGACCCGGACGGCAACCACCTCGGTGCGTCCTTTATGGACTACCTGCTGCCGACGTCGCTGGAGTGCCCGTCCTGGGAGCTGGGCGAGACGGTCACGCCGTCGCCGCACCACCCGATCGGCGCCAAGGGCGTGGGCGAGTCGGCGACCGTCGGGTCACCGGCCGCGGTGGTGAACGCGGTGATGGACGCGCTCAGGCCGTACGGCATCCGGCACGCGGACATGCCGCTCACCCCGGCCGCGGTGTGGTCCGCGATCCAGGGCCGCCCGATCCGGACCGATCTGGCGATCCAGTGAGCGTGTCACTGGTCGAGCGGGCGGAGGGGCTGCGCGCGCAGCGCACCCCCTTCGTCCTGGCCACGGTCGTCCGCGCGGAGCGGCCCACGAGCGCGAAGGCGGGCGACCGCGCGCTGGTCCTGCCCGACGGCACGATCGAGGGCTTCGTCGGCGGTGAGTGCGCCGAGTCGACGGTTCGGGCGCAGGGGCTTCGGCTCCTGAGTACCGGCGGGTCCACGCTGCTGCGCATCACGCCCGGCGCACCCTCGCCGGACCAGCCCGCCGAGCCGGCCGAGGGGCTGGTCGTCGTCGACAACCCGTGCCTGTCCGGCGGGACTCTGGAGATCTTCCTGGAGTCGGTGGTACCGCCGGTGCTGGTCCACGTCTTCGGCTCGGCGCCGATCGCCCGGGCGCTGGAACGGGTCGGCGCCGCGGTCGGCTACGAGGTCCGGCTGACCAACGACCCGGCCGCCCCGGTACCGCCGGACGCGGCCGCGGTGGTGGTCGCGTCGCACGGACGGGACGAGCCCGGGGTACTGGCGTCCGCGCTGGCCGCGGGCGTGCCGTACGTCGCGCTGGTGGCCAGCTCGCGGCGCGGCGCCGCGGTGCTGTCGGGTCTCGATGCCGGCCAGCGCGACCGCATCCACAGCCCGGCCGGGCTGGACATCGGCGCGCGCACGCCGGCCGAGGTGGCCCTGTCGGTACTGGCCGAGCTGGTGTCGATCCGGCCGCGGGCGGCGCAGGAACCGCCGGCCGAGCAGCCGGTCGCCGCGGTCGCCACCGATCCGGTGTGCGGGATGGACGTCGCGGTCGCGCCGGCCAGCCTGCAGCTCGAGTACGCCGGAACCACCTGGTACTTCTGCGGTCCCGGGTGCCGGCAGGCATTCGCCGACGACCCGGGCCGCTACCGCGCCGCATGACCGACAGCATCGAAGGGCTCGCCGCGGGACTGGCCGGCGCGGGGTACCTGGCCGATGACGCGCTCGCCACCGCGCTGTTCCTCGCGGTACGGATGGGCCAGCCGATCCTGCTGGAGGGCGAGCCGGGCGTCGGCAAGACCGAGGCGGCCAAGGCGCTCGCGGTCGCCCTGGACACCCGGCTGGTCCGGCTGCAGTGTTACGAGGGGCTGACCGCCGCCGAGGCGCTCTACGAGTGGAACTACCCGCGGCAGCTGCTCGCGATCCGGCTCGCCGAGGCGGACGGGCAGACCGTGCGCGAGGCGGACCTCTTCACCGACGAGTACCTGGTGCCCAGGCCGCTGCTTGCCGCGGTGGACCACCCGGGGCCGCGGGCCGCGGTGCTGCTCATCGACGAGATCGACCGGGCCGACGACGAGTTCGAGGCGTTCCTGTTCGAGTTGCTCGCCGAGTCCACTGTGACCATTCCGGAGCTGGGTACCCGCCGCGCGGTCCACCCACCGGTGGCGGTGCTCACCTCGAACCGGACCCGGGACCTGCACGACGCGCTGAAGCGGCGCTGCCTGTACCACTGGATCCGGTACCCGTCCGCGGACCGGGTGGCCGACATCATCCGGCTGCGGGTACCGGGTGTGGCGGAGTGGCTCTCGCACCGGCTCGCCGGCACGGTCGAGCGCATGCGCGGGCTCGACCTCTACAAGCCGCCAGGGGTCGCCGAGGCGGTGAGCTGGGCGGCCGCGCTCCGCGCGCTGGGACTGTCGAGTGTGGACGCCTCGGCGCTGGAGCGGACCCTGCCGGCGCTCGTCAAGTACGACGAGGACGTCGCGGCGGTGCGCGCCGCCGGCCTCGCCGAGCTGGTCGGGGATGGCTGACCTCGCCGCCCTCGCGGCCCGGTTCGCCGCGCTGCTGCGCGCCGAGGGCCTGCCGGTCGGGCCGGACCGGACGGGCCGGTTCGCGCACGCGGTCACGCTCGTCGAGCCGGCCACCCGTCGCGGGGTCTACCTGGCCGGACTCGCGACGCTGGTCTCGGACCCGGCCCAGATCGAGGTGTACGACCGGGTCTTCGCCGCCGTCTTCGCCGCACCCGGGCCGGTGGACCCGGATCTCGTCGCGCAGCAGGCCGGCCGGGGATCGGCCGGGCCCGGCGAGCCCGGGCCGGACCACCGGGCGGTCCGGTACGCCGCGCTCGCCACCGACGCCGAGCAACTGTCCACACGCGACTTCGCGACGATGACGCCGGACGAGCTGGCCGCGCTGGCCGACCTGATGCGCCGGTTCGCGGTGGCCACCCCGGCGCGGCGGTCGCGCCGGTTCGCCGCGGCGCCGCGCGGCCCGCGGCAGGACCTGCGGGCGACCCTGCGCGCGGCCCGGCGTACCGGCGGATTCCCGGTCCGGGTGGCCCGGCGGCGGCACCGGCTCAAGCGCCGGCGGCTCGTCGTGCTCTGCGACATCTCCGGTTCGATGGAGCCGTACGCGCGCGCGCTGCTGCAGCTGCTCTTCTGCGCGGCCGGTGGGCGGGGCGCGGAGGTGTTCACGTTCGCCACCCGGCTGACCCGGCTGACCCGGGTGCTGGCCCGGCCCGGTGGCTGGCCGAAGCCGGACGAGGCGCTGGTCCGGGCCGGACGGGCCGCGCCCGACTGGTCCGGTGGCACCAGGATCGGCGAGTCGCTCAAGGAGTTCAACGACCGGTACGGGGTACGCGGCCTGGCCCGGGGCGCGGTCGTCCTGGTGATCTCGGACGGGTGGGAGACCGGCGACGCGTCCCGGCTGGGCCGGGAGATGGCGCGACTGTCCAGAGTGGCCTACCGGATCGTGTGGGCCAATCCGCGCACGGCCAGCCCGCGGTACCAACCGAAGGTGGCCGGGATGGCCGCCGCGCTGCCGTACTGCGACGCGATCGTGAGCGCGCACAGCCTGGCCGCGCTGGACGACCTGCTCGCCGCGCTGAGCGGGTGATACCCCGCCCCGGTCACGATCGGCAATCCGGCCTGAGCAGGGCGTGCTCGACAGGTGCGCCGGCCGCACGGTACCCATAGACTCTCGGGCGGACCACACCTCCAGCCAGGGAGCCGACTCCACGTGAACGCCAAGGTCAAGCCCCAGCATGACCAGCCAGCCGACGACCGGCCGATGACCAAGGCCGAGAAGCGGGCCGCGGTGAAGGCCGCCAAGGCGCGGGTTGCCGCGGTCAGGCGCCGCCGCCAGGCGTTCGCCATGGCGTTCGCCGCGGTGGCCGTGGTGGGCATCGTCGTCACCGCGTTCGTCCTGGCCAACAACGACCCCGGCGACGGGGAGGAGACGGCCGGCTCGCCGGGCTCGGCCGCGCCGCCGCCGGGCGCTAACACGCCCGCCGCGTTCCCGCCGCTCCCGCAGGGCGCCGATCCGGCGCTGGGCAAGAAGCCGACGACCTCGGCCGGCACCGGCGAGCTGACGAAGCTGACCGTCACGCCACTGATCGAGGGCAAGGGTCCGGCGACCGCGGCCGGTCAGATGCTCACGGTCAACTACGTCGGCGTCTCGTACCGTACCGGCGAGGAGTTCGACGCCTCGTGGAACAGGGCCCAGCCGTTCTCCTTCCAGGTCGGCGCGGGCAGCGTCATTCCCGGCTGGGACCAGGGGCTGATCGGGGTCAAGGTCGGCAGCCGGGTGCAGCTGGACATCCCGGCGAACATGGCGTACGGGGAGAACCCGGGCGGTGGCCGCCCCGGCGGACCGCTGCGCTTCATCGTGGACGTGCTCGCGGCACAGTGAGCGGGACAGCGAACGGCGGCCGCCGGCTCACCGGCGGCCGCCGCACCACCGTCGGTTCAGAACGTGACCAGCGGGTCGCCGATCAGGTCTGCGACGAAGTTGACGAAGAAGAACCCGAAGAACAGCACGTTCGCCAGCAGCAGGACGGTGTGCCACGGGCGTGGCCGGGCCGCCTTGGGCAGCCGGCGGGTCAGGTAGATGAGCAGGAACGGGAAGATGAGCGCGCCCAGGTTGGACATGTTCGCCGACCACTGCACCAGGTTGACCGGCAGTGCCATGTGCAGGATCACCGAGATGACCACGAGCAGCACCAGCATGAACGGGTAGTAGAACCGCCGCGGGTCCCCCTCCAGCAGGCGGCGCAGGCGCGGGCTCGTGGCGTGCGCGGCGTCCGTGGTGACCCGGACCATCGCCTCGAAGATGCCCAGCTGCGTGCTGAACAGGATCAGTACGCCGATCACCAGGGCCGTGTAGAACATGAACTGGCCGTATTCGACCTTGAGGACACCCGCCACGAACGTCGGTACGGTCGCGGTGGTGGGCTTGGTCCCGGAGAGTTCGACCGCGCGGGCCATCAGGATCGTGGGTAGCAGCATGCCGAGCATCGCGCCCACGAAGAAGACGCCCCACTGGTCGAGCAGCAGGAAGCGGTACCACCGCTTCCAGCGCGCGGTGTTCGCCTGGTCGTCGGGGAAGGTGACCCCGACGGCCGCGATCTCGCGCTGGTCGCCCCGCAGGCCCGAGATGTAGCCGGTCCGGTACCCCATCCCGTAGCCCTTGTCGCGGTAATGCCCCATCACGTACCAGTTGAGCCCGGACGCCAACGCGGTGAACCCGGCGAGACCGCCGAGCTGGGTGGCGGTGATGCCGGCGGGCGGCGCGGCCGGGGTGACGAACCCGCGGATCGCCTCCCACCAGATGTCGAACGGCACGATGGCGAGGTCGATGATCACCAGGAACAGCAGGATCGCGCCGACCATCACCCAGTTGGCCAGCTCGAGCGAACGGCTGATCCGCTTCGCGAACGCGGTCAGCAGGAAGACCAGCACCAGCAGGGCGATCGCCCACAGCCGCGGCTCCTCGGCGCCGCTCGGCGCGACCCGCCCGTGCACGAGCGCGTAGACGCCCTGCCCGGCCGAGGCCGCCCAGCCACCCGCGATGAACGCGAAGATGACGATGAACACGCCCAGCGGTACCCACAGCAGGAAGCCGGGCGGCACCCGGCCCCAGCCGACGACGGGCACCTCGCCGGTCGCCATGACGTAGCGCGAGATCTCGACGTTGTAGAAGGTCTGCAGGACCGCCGAGATAAGGATCACCCAGCCGACACCGACGAAGCCGAACTGGCCGACCGCCTGCGGCCCGAGCAGCCACTCGCCGCTGCCGATCGAGATGCCCAGCGCGATGAGGCTGGGTCCGATCGCGAACTGGATGATCTGGCGCCACCCGAGGCGCGCTACGCCGAACGCCTCTTCGGGCTCGGGTAGATCTGTCAACGCGAGCGGAGGACGGCTCGTCCCCAACTCGTAGGAGGAGCGGGCTTCGACGACATCAGTCATGGGCGCCTCCATAGATCGGCCCCCCGGACCACCATCGTGATCCCTTGGCCTTGGCCAGGGCAAGCATCTACGGGTACGAGTTCAGCTACTCCACGGGGAGTAGTGGCACGTCATCCCTGGGGCTGGCGGCGCGATCCGAAGGGGGAGCTAACCTCGACCGTGTGGTGGTCATCCCTCCCCGCCGGGTCGGACTCCGCGCGCTCCTGCCGTACTTCCGGCCACACGTCGGCGTATTCGTTCTGGTAGCGGTCATCTCGCTGCTCGCCGCCGCCGGTACGCTCGGGCAGCCGTTGCTCACCCGCGAGGTGCTGGACGGCATCTCCGCATCGCAGCCCGTCGCGGGCAAGGTCGCGCTGCTCGTCGGCCTGCTGGTCACGGTCGCGGTGCTGGGCGGGCTCACCGACTACCTGTTGAAGCGGACCGCCGAGGGCATCGTGCTGCAGGCGCGCGGCCGGCTCGCCGGGCACCTGCTGCGACTGCCCATTGTGGAGTACGACGCGCGCCGTACCGGTGATCTGCTGTCCCGGGTCGGCGCCGACACCACGTTGCTGCGCGCGGTCGTCACCTCCGGGCTGTTCGAGACCGTCACCGGCGCGGTGATGGTGGCCGGCGCGGCGACCGCGATGATCCTGCTCGACCCGCTGCTGTTCGGGGTGACGCTGGCCGGGCTGGCCCTCGGCCTGGTCGCGGCGCTGGTCTTCTCCCACCGGGTGCGCGGGCTCTCCGAAACGGTGCAGACCCGCATCGGCGAGATGACCTCGGCCGTCGAGCGGGCGATCTCGGCGACCCGGACGATCCGGGCGAGCCGCGCCGAGGGCCGGGAGACGGCGGCGGTCGTCGCGAGCGCGCGGCAGGCGTACACGGCGGGTCTGCGCATGGCCCGGTTCGAGTCGATGGTCGCCCCGCTCGCCGGGACCACCGTGCAGGCCGCGTTCCTGCTCGTGCTCGGCGTCGGCGGAGCGCGCGTGGCCAGCGGCGCGATTACCGTCGGCGACCTCGTGGCCTTCATCCTGTTCCTGTTCTTCCTGGTGATGCCGCTCGGCCAGGCCATCGCCGCGTACGCCAAGCTGCAGACCGGACTCGGCGCGCTGCAGCGCATCGACGAGATGCTGCAGCTGCCGCTGGAGACCGCGGACGACCCGCCGGCGCCGGTCGTCGACCGGCCCCCGGCGGCGCCGGCCATCGAGTTCGCGGCGGTGGACTTCCGGTACGCCGGCGGCGAACCCGTGCTGCGCGAGGTCTCGTTCACCGTGCCGTACGGCAGCCGGACCGCGCTGGTCGGCCCGTCCGGTGCCGGCAAGTCCACCGTGCTGGCCCTCGTGGAGCGCTTCTACGACCCGACCTCCGGCACGGTACGCGTCGGTGGCGTGGACATCCGGCGGCAGACCCGTGACGCGCTGCGCGGCCAGCTCGGGTACGTCGAGCAGGAGGCACCGGTGCTCGCCGGCACGCTGCGGGACAACCTGGCGCTGACCGTGCCGGACGCGACCGAGGAGCAGATGCTCGCCGTGCTCGCCACGGTGAACCTGACCGACATCGTGGACCGGACGCCGCTGGGCCTCGACGCCCAGGTCGGCGAGGGCGGCGTGCTGCTCTCCGGTGGCGAGCGGCAGCGGCTGGCGATCGCCCGCGCGTTGCTCGCGGCGCCGGAGATCCTGTTGCTGGACGAGCCGACCAGCAACCTGGACGCCCGCAACGAGGCCGCGCTGCGCCAGGCGATCGACACGGTGTCCCGGTCCCGGACCCTGCTCATCGTCGCGCACCGGCTGTCCACTGTGGTCGACTCGGACCAGATCGTGGTGCTCGAACACGGGCGGGTGGTCGCGAGCGGACGGCACGACGAGCTCGTCGACGCGAGCCCGCTCTACCGTGAGCTGGCGAGCCACCAGTTGCTCGTGCCTGCCCCGCAGGTCTAGCCGGCGGGGAGGCGGTCGGCGGCGAGCTGGGCGGCCGCGAGCACCATCGGCGCGAGGAGGACGTCCTCGTCCCTGGTGTCCGCGGGTGGCGGGGTGGCGATGACCGCGACCGTGTAGTGCACCCGGCCGGCCCGGATCGGGACCACCGCGGCGGGGCCGAGGCACGCCTCGTCGCGCAGGGCCAGGGGCCGGTAACGCGCCGGTGGCGACGCCGCCGCGGTGGCCGCAGCGGTGTGGCAGTCGGCCATCCGGCGCGGTCCACTCGTCGCCCACCGGGTCACCCGCACGATCACCGAGTGGTGGACGTCGGCGGTATCGGTCTGGGCGCCGACGAAGCTGTACCCGCAGCCGGCGCCGTCCCGCTCGCCGGGCGATCCGCCGGCACCGACCGACGGCCGGCCCGCCGGCTCGAGGACCTGTCCGGAGAGGACGAAGTACGGCTCCGCGAGCGCCGCCCGCAGCTCCTCGACGGTGAGCAGGGCGCAGGGGTCGAGGTCGAACTCGGCGGCGGTGCGGGGCAGGCGCCGCGGTGCCGGTGGGGGAGCCGTGGACCGTGCCGGACCGGGCTCCGCGCGTCCGGCGGCGGCGCCGGTGCCGGCCCCGGAGCCCGGATCCCGGGCGGGACCTGGCACCGAGCCGGACGCGCAGCCGGCGAATCCGGCGAGCATGACGGCCGTGACCACCGCCGCCATCGCCGTCGGGCGATCGACCTCGCGAGGCATCGCAGCTCCAAGTCTTGACAGTGTTCTCGGGCCTTGACCGTACCGGCCTCGATCGGCAGAGCATCGAACCCCAAGGGGTTTCCGCGAGGCGCGCCGGCGCCTGGCCGCCGGTACCGGCGGACGCGCCAGGTCGGCGGGGCTGAAGCTCTACTGTGGACAGCCTTGCGCGGGCTCTTCCGGGCCGCACGGACGGCCGGCGAGTGCGGCTCACCGCGAGATCCCGCATACGTGACCAAACGCACGTCGGTCGCTGGTGCGGCGGGCCTTAGTCTGAGGTGGACGATCGATTGGGGGAGGGGATCACCATGGCGGGGACCGTTGACATCACGTCCGAGGCCGAGCTGCGGGAGCTGCTCGGTGAGCCGGCCGTGCGGGCTGCGACCAAGGACCGTAAGACCCTGCACGCGCACGACCGGGCGTGGCTCGCGCGCTCACCGTTCTGCCTGCTGGCCACCGCCGGCGCCGACGGGACCTGCGACGTGTCGCCCAAGGGTGACCCGACCGGCTTCGTCCACGTGCTCGACGACACGACGATCGTGATCCCCGATCGGCCGGGCAACCGGCGCGCGGACGGGTTCCGCAACATCCTCGCGAACCCGCATGTGGGCCTGCTGTTCGTGGTGCCGGGCCGGGAGGAGACGCTGCGGATCAACGGCCGGGCCCGGCTGGTCCGCGACGCGCCGTACTTCGACGAGCTGGTCGTGCGCGGGCACCGCCCGAAGCTCGCCCTGGTCGTGGAGATCGAGCAGATCTTCTTCCACTGCGCCAAGGCGTTCAAGCGGGCGAGCCTGTGGCGGCCGGACACCTGGCCCGAGCCGGACGTGCTGCCGTCGATGGCCTGCATCGTCAAGGACGTGCAGGACCTGCCCGAGACGCTCGCGGAGCTCGAGCGCCTGTACTCCGACGCCGAGTACGCCAAGCTCCTCTACGCCTGAGTCCTGGCAGCCCCGGGGCCTTTGAAGGCGCGCCGCCGGCCCGGTGCGGCGAGGCGGTGCTCAGAGGCCGGGGCCGCGGCGGCGTAGCTCGTCGACGGCGCCCATGGCCTGGCGCAGCTCGCCGAGCCAGGCGTCGGCGTGCTCGCCGACGAGCCGGACGCACCAGGCGAGCGCGTCCGAGCGGGACCGGGCCACGCCGGCGTCGACCAGGGTGTCCAGCACCTGGCGCTCGGGCTGGCGCAGCCGGGTCATCACCGGAGCCGAGAGCGTGGTGAACACCTGGGAGGACCCGCCGCAGCGCACGCCCCAGGCGACCTTGCGCCGGTACCGGTGCTCGGTCTGGCGGGCCAGCTTGATGCGACGGTCCCGGGTGTCCTCCCGGAAGCCGGCGATGCGGCCCTGCTCGGCGGCGGCCCGGTCGGCCTCGGAGCCGTCCTCGGTGGCGGCCGGCGCGGGCAGGGTGCCGATGATCATGATCTCGTCGCGGTCGATAACGACCTCTGGCTGCCCGGTGAACCATTCGTCCGGCAGCAGCCCGGTGATCCACGCCGCCGCGTCATCCGCGGGTGGTGGTTCGCGGTCTCGCATCATGATTACATACTTACACCGCTACACCTGAAGTGACAAGGTGCCGGGGTATGTTCCCGGGCATGGCCTTTGACGTGACAGCCGTGCGGGCGGCGTACCCCGCTCTCGCCGACGGTTTCGCCTACCTCGACGGCGCGGCCGGTACCCAGGTGCCCGGCGCGGTCATCGACGCGATCGCCGGCGCGTACCGGGCAGGTCTGGGGAACGTCGGCGGTGCCTTCCCGGCGAGCCACCGGGCCGACGCGGTCGTGGCCGGCGCCCGGCAGTCGGTCGCCGACCTGGTCGGCGGAGTCCCGGACGGGGTGATCCTCGGACCCAACATGACCACGCTCACCTACCGGGTGGCCGGGGCGCTCGCCACCGGGTGGGGACCCGGGGACGAGATCGTGGTGTCCCGGCTGGACCACGACGCGAACGTCCGGCCATGGCTCGGTGCCGCCGCCCGCTCCGGCGCGACCGTGCGCTGGGCCGAGGTGGACCTGGCCTCCGGTGAGCTGCCCGCGGCGCAGTACGACGACCTGCTGTCCGACCGGACCCGGCTGGTGGCCGTCACCGCGGCGAGCAACGTGCTCGGCACCCGGCCGGACGTGGCCGGCATCGCGAGCCGGGCGCACGCGGCCGGCGCACTGGTCTACGTGGACGGTGTGCACGCCACCCCGCACCTGCCGGTCGACATCCAGGCGTACGGTGCCGACTTCTACGCCACGAGCGCGTACAAGTGGTGCGGCCCGCACGTCGCGGCGGTCGTCGCGGACCCGGCGCTGCTGGAGTCCCTGCGGCCGGAGAAGCTCGAGCCCTCGCCGGACGCCGTGCCCGAGCGGTTCGAGTGGGGCACCGCGCAGCTCGCCGACCTCGCCGGCGTGACCGCAGCCGTGGACCACCTGGCCGGGCTGGACCCGGCCGCCACCGGCCGCCGCCGGGAGCGGTTGCTCGCCTCGATGACCGCCGTCGCCGCGTATGAGGAGGGCCTGTTCGCCACCCTGCTCGGCGGGCTGGACGCGATGGGCCACGTGACCACGTACGGCAAGGCACCGCGGCGTACCGCCACCGCCTACTTCACCGTCGCCGGGCGGGCGCCCCGCGCGGTGGCCGAGCACCTCGCCAACCGCCGGGTCAACGTGTGGAACGGGCACAACTACGCCTGGGAGCTGACCGGCGCGCTCGGCATCCGGGACAGCGGCAGCGGGGTACGTGCGGGCCTGGTGCACTACAACGACCGGTCCGATGTGGACCGTCTGCTGGCGGCCGTCGACGAGTTGGGCCGCCGGTCGTAGCCGCTCAGGACCCGAGGTGGGCCAGCCGGCGTCCGGCAACCCATTTACGGGGCGCGGGTGGGGCTCACCCCCACCTGGCCCGGGAAGTCGGACACCGTCCACGGCGTGATCTGCAGCAGACCGCAGTCCGCCGGGAGGCGGAAGGCGGGCAGCCGGAAGTTCTCGCCGGTGGTCAGCTCCACCCACAGACCCTGGTACGCCCGGGTGCTCGCGCAGTTCGGCCGCGCGACGCTGAGCTGGGCGTACCGGCCGGGCGCGAGCAGTACCGGCGCCTGCCGGTCGGCGATGCGCTGCGCGGGCACGGGCTTGACCACGCCACCGTCGGTGTACCGCAGCGTCGGGTAGGTCCCCAGCCGGCACGCGGTCGCACCGCGGTTCTGCACGATCACGTACGAGATCGAGGTGCCGGCCGCGCCTTCCCCGTCGTAGTACGGTCGCGGGTCGAGGTCGGCCGGCCGGCAGTCGCTCCCGGCGGCGCGGGCGGTAGGGCTCGGTGGTGGCGCAGGTGACTCTATAGTGGAGGGTGACGGCGAGCCGGCGACGGCCATCGACGGTACCGGGCCGATCGGCACCTCGGACCGGGGCGCGTTCCGCAGCAGGGTCACCGCGACGGCCGCGGCCAGCGCGGTGGCGACGCCGATCGCCGCGACCGCGGCCCGGCGGGTCCGGGTCCGGCGCTCCGCGGCGTGTCGCAGCGCCCGCGGATCGGGCAGCCGGCGCGGATCGGCGGCGGCGCCGAGCGCGGCGAAGAGGCGGCTGAGGTCACTGGACACCGTTGCCCTCCTTCATGTCGGCGTCCCGGAGCACGGCGGCGAGGTTCGCCCGCCCGCGGGAGAGCCAGGACTTGACGGTGCCGACCGGGACACCGGTCTCCGCGGCGATCGCGGCGATCGACAGGTCCATCAGGTAGTGCAGCGCGAGCGCGCGCCGCTCGCCGGGCGGCAGCCGGCGCAGTGCGGTGGCGAGCAGCAGGCCGTCGTCCGACGGTGGCGGCGCCGGCCCCGGTGCGCCGGACCTGGCCTCGGCCCGCCGGCGGGCACCCAGCCGGCGCCACCGGTCGGTGGCCAGCCGGGTGACGACCAGCCGCAGCCACGACTCGGCGTGCTCGTACCGGCTGATGCGCGACCAGCTCTGCCAGGCGCGCACGTACGCCTCCTGGGTCAGGTCCTGGGCCGCACCCAGGTCGCCGCTCATCGCGAAGGCGTATTTCAGCAGCCGGTGCGAGGTAGCCCAGTAGAACTCGTCGAATCCGTCGCTGTCCACGTCCCCTCCGGATAAGGCCTGGCGCGGGTAGACACGAAGCAGGCCGGCGGAAGGTTGCGGCTACCGGACGGCTACGCCGCCGCCCGTTTCGCCGCGACGAACGCCCGCAGCTTCGCCAGGGGCCAGGCATTGATGACATCCTCGGCGGTGACCCACCCGCGCTGGGCGATGCCGATGCCGTAGCGCAGGTGGTCGAGGTGGACGGTGGCGTGCGAGTCGGTGTTCAGCGCGAACCGCACGCCGTGCCGCTTGGCCCGCAGGATGAGGTCGTCGGGCAGGTCCAGCCGGTCCGGGTAGCTGTTGATCTCCATGGCGGTCCCGGTCCGCCCGGCGGCGGCGAACACCGCCTCCCAGTCCGCCTCGACCTGGGGCCGCCGGCCGATCTGCCGGGTGGTCGGGTGCCCGATGATGGCGACGTACGGGTTCTCGCAGGCCCGGACGAGCCGCCGGGTCATCTCCTCGGCCGGCTGCGTGAAGTGCGAGTGGACCGAGGCCACGCAGATGTCGAAGCCGGAGAGGAAGTCCGCGTCCCAGTCCACGCCGCCGGTCGGGCCGATGTTGAGCTCGGTGCCGTGGAGCACGGTCATCCGGTGGCCGGCCGCCAGGCCCCGCAGCCTCTCCCGCTGGGCCAGCATCTTCGCGTCCGTCATCCGCTGCATCGGCAGGTCCTTGGCGTGGTCGGTGACCGCGTAGTAGCGGTACCCGCGGGCCCGCGCGGTGGCCAGCATCTCCTCGGCCGAGGAGACCCCGTCGGTCAGATCCGTATGGGTGTGCAGGTCCCCCTTGATGCCCTCGATGGTCAGCAGGTCCGGCAGCGAGCCGGCGAGCGCGGCCTCGATCTCACCCCGGTCCTCGCGCAGCGTTGGTGGTATCCACGGCAGGCCGAGCCGCTCGTACACCTCCTCTTCCGTCTCGGAGACGATCAACGTGTCGTCCTCGACCCGGAACAGGCCGTACTCGCTGAGCTTCAGGCCCTTACGGACAGCGATCTCACGGGTACGGATGTTGTGCGCCTTCGAGCCGGTGAAGTACTGCAGGGCCGCACCCCAGGCGACCGGCGGGACGACGCGCAGGTCCACCTGGATGCCGCGCTTGGTGCGTACCGACGTCTTGGTCGGACCGTGCGCGATTACGTCGGCGACGGCCGGCAGGTGGCGGAACGCGTCCATCAGCGGGCCCGACTTCTCGGCGGCGGCGAGGATGTCGATGTCGCCGATGCTGTCCCGCATCCGGCGCAGCGAGCCGGCGTACGTGCACCGCACGCAGCCGGAGACCGTGGACAGCTCGCGGACGATCTCCTCGGCCACCTCGGTCGCGGTCGAGATCAGCACCCGGCCGGCGCCCTGGCGCAGTTGCGCGATGCCGTGCCGGATGTTCTCCGCGGTCTTCGGCCCGAAGCCGCGCAGCTCGGAGAGCTTGCCCGCCTCGATCGCCGCCTCCAGCTCGGCGACCGAGGAGACGCCGAGCTGCTCGTAGAGCACGACGGCCTTCTTCGGGCCGAGCGTGGGTATCGCGGTCAGCGCCTGGACGCCCGGCGGGATCTTCGTACGCAGCCGTTCGAGGCCGGCGATCTGCCCGGTCCGGACGTACTCCTCGATCTTCTCCGCGATCGACTTGCCGACGTTGGGGATCTCCTGGAGGGCCTTGACGTCCAGCGTGGAGACATCGGCGTGGTAGCCGCCGACGGCGCGGGCCGCGCGCTCGTACACCCGCGCCTTGAAAGCCTCGCCCCCGGTGATCGAGGTGAGATCGGCGAGTTCCTGCAGCAGTCCCGCGACGATCTCGTTCGACCGCGCCATGTGATCAGTTTATCGTGCCCGGGGCGGTCGGCCCTGGCCAGCGGCCCGGCGACGCCGCCCGGCAGCGGGACTAAGGGAAATAAGCGCGGGCTTCTAAGGAAGTTTCCCGATGCGCGACCGCCTCGGTTCGCGGTGAGATGTCCGGCGGTTGAGCAGATCCGTGGAAGGCGGGCGGGACATGCACCCCATCGAGGCCAACTACTCTCGGCAGGCGGGCGGCCGCGCGCAAGGGGTGCCCCGCACGGCCCACAGACAGATCGAGGACGAGCCATGACCACCGCGCTCGAACCGCCCGCCACACTGCCCGAGCTGGACGGCCGCCGGGAGGCCTGGGCCGGGTACCTGGGCCGGCAGTTCCAGGAGGAGATCGCCTACATCAGGCAGCGGTACGACGCCGGCGACGCGGTCGCGGTGCACTTCGCCGACCCGACCGTCGAGGTCGTACCGCCGGACGCGCAGTTGTACGCGATCGCCTGGGGCGGGTTCCCGCGGCCGCTGCTGGTCCAGGAGCGCGACGGCGACATCGCGGCCTACCCGACCGCGGATCGGCTGCTCGACAACCGGACGATGTTCCGGACCGCCGCCGGCGAGCCGTACGAGGTGCACTACCGCCGCGGCGACGAGTACCTGGAGTGGCGGGCCGAACGCGACGAGCACGGCCGGCTGCGGCGGATCACGTTCACCTGCGAGTCGCCGGACTACTGGAGCGCGGTGGCGCAGGGGCACCCGTCGCCGTTCTTCATGCTCGGTGGTGCCGAGGTACCGCCGCCGGCGCGCGGCGCGGGCCGGCTCGACCTGGTGCTGGCCCGCTACCGCGAGCTGGTCAGCCCGGAGGTCGAGCCCGGTGATCTGGTGTTCGGCGAGGACCTCTTCGACGAGGCCGGGACGGTGCAGTTCCGGGCCGGGGACTACAACCCGTGGAACCGGTGGAACGTGACCGACGGGATCGTCCACCTGTCCCACCCGGCCAACACCCTCGCGGAGGAGATCGAGCTGGTGGGGGATGCCACGGTGCTGCGCCGCGACGTGCACGGGCGGCCGCTGCAGGCGGCCAAGTGCCTGCTGTGCTGCGGCGGTTTCGGCGACGTCAACCGCAGCAGCGACCCGGCGATCGGGGCCGCGGTGAACGAGCTGGCCCGGGCCGGGTACCGGGTGACGATCGCGAACCCGATCGGCCTCTATATGTCCCATGTGGAGGATGCGGGATGGACCAGGCCGGACGGCAGCCCGGTCCCGCCGGCGTACTGGCGGGTGACCCGCGGCGTCGCGGGCACGCCCGGCCTGGCCGGCACGACCCGGGCGGTGCGGGCCGTGTACGAGGTGCCGGACGGCGAGGCGTGCATGGACCAGGGCGGCTCCCGCCCGCTGCGGATCAGCGACCTGCGCATCGGCGGCGAGCCGATCCGGTACGCCGGCCAGGTCGCCGAAGCGGTCCGGATGGTCCTCGTGGTCGCCGCGTGGCCGCTGACGGACCAGGCGCCGGCGCCGGCCCTGTGCGAGCCGTGGTTCCGGTGCTGCCGGCGGCGCGGCGGCGGGCAGTTCCTCACCGTCCGGTACAGCCGCGGCGGGGGCCGGGCACCGGCGTGCGGGGGCGCGGACGTCGAGGCGTACGGCGTGGTGGACCGGTCCGCGGACGAGCGGTACCGGCAGATGCAGCGGTCCCGTCCCGCGAAGGGGCGGCGGCGGAGGCTGCGGGCACCCGAAGGGCAGCCGCGAAATGACGACATCTGACCGCAAGCGGCCGGCCGACCCGCTGGTCCGCGCCGACCAGATCCAGGGCCACGTGCTGCCCGGGTTCGGCACCGCGTACCAGATGCTGGTCGCCCTGCGGATCCTGCGGCCGGCCGGCGCCCGCGCCTGGCTTTCCTCCCTTGTGGAGAGTGTGACCACGTCGAGCCAGGTGCTCGTGGACCGCTCGCAGGGCCGCCGGGACGGGCCGTGGCTGAACGTGGGACTCTCGTACGCGGGCCTCAAGACGCTGACCGCGACGGTGCCCCGCTTCGCCGATGAGGCGTTCCGGGCCGGGCTGGCCCGGCGGGCGAGCCTGCTGCGCGACCCGACCGACCCGCGGGACGAGGGGCACCCGTCGCACTGGGTGGTGGGCGGGCCGGCGACCGGGATCGATGTCCTGCTCATCGTCGCGGGCAGCGCCGAGCGCGCGGTCACCGAGCGCGCGAGCGAGCTACGCCGCGCCGCGGAGGCGCACGGGCTCTTCCTGGTCTGGAGCGAGATGGGCGCGCGGCTGGGCCGGCGCCGGGTCGACGCCAGCGAGCACTTCGGGTTCCGCGACGACATCGCGCAGCCGGCCGTCCGGGGCTTCGCGAACCGGCCCCGCGTCCCGCTCGCCGCACGCCTGGTCCGCAACGGCGCGACGCCCGACGGTCCGGAGCTCGCCGCGCCCGGTACGCCGCTGATCTGGCCCGGCTCGTTCGTCTTCGGGTACCCGGCGCAGAACCCGGTGGACGCCCGGCTTCCCGGCCGGATGGTCTCGGCCGGCCCGTCCTGGGCCCGCGACGGGTCGCTGCTGGTGTTCCGCCGGCTGCGCCAGGACGTGGTGCGCTTCGCCGAGTTCGTCGCGGTCACCGCGCGCGAGCTGGGCATGGATCCGGAGGCGTTCGCGGCGCTGCTGGTCGGCCGGTGGCGTTCCGGCGCGCCGGTGGTGCGGACGTCGCCGCCCGGCATGAACCCGCCGGGCGTCGACGACCCGCAGCTGGGCAGCGACCCGGATGCCAACAACGACTTCGACTTCACGAATGTGCTGCCCGAACCGGAGTTCGCCGACGGGCACACGGCCAAGCGGTACGAGAAGGCGCGGGTCGACCCGCTCGGCCTGGTCTGCCCGAACAGCGCGCACATCCGCAAGGTCAACCCGCGCGCCGGGTACACCGAACAGGGCGGGCTGGAGGACACGCTGACCCGGCGGCTGCTGCGCCGTGGCATCCCGTACGGGCCGCGGCTGGTCGACCCGCTCGCCGCCGACGACTACGAGCGGCGGCAGGATCGCGGCCTGCACTTCCTCTGCTACCAGACATCCATTGTGGACCAGTTCGAGTTCGTCACCCGGCACTGGCTGAACTCCCCGGCCGCGCCGCGGGGCGGCGGCGTCGACGTGCTCGTGGGCCAGGGGCACCGGTCGTGCTACCTGCCGAGCCTGTCCGGGGTACCGGTCACGGTCTCCACGAGCGAGCGGTTCGTCATACCTACCGGCGGCGAGTACCTCTTCGTGCCGTCGGTGGACGGCCTGCGCGAGCTCACGGCGCCAGGCTGAACGGGGGGTGGGGGAAGGTTCACCGGCTCGGGCGGGTCAAGCCAGCCCGAGCCGGTGGGCCGCCGCCGCGGTCTTCGCGCGGTTCTCGGTCTGCATCTTCTTCATGATGTTGGAGACATGGACGCTGGCGGTCTTCTCGGTGATGAACAGGGCGCGGGCGATCTCCCGGTTCGTGCAGCCCTGCACGAGCAAGGTGAGTACCTGGCGTTCGCGCCGGGTGAGCCGGAACGGGTCCGGCGGTTCGTTCGGCCGGGCCGGGGCCGGCACCGGGCGCTTGAGGTCGATCCGGGCCCGCCGGGCCAGCAGGTCGATCTCGGTGAGCAGCGGTGCCGGCGCGTCGGCGAGGGCCGCCGCGTGGGCTCGGGCGGCGCGCAGCGCGGTCGCGGCCGTCGGCCGGCCGCCGGCGCTCGCCTTCGCGCCGGTCCGGCCGCTGGCCGCGGCCTCGGCCTGGCGGAACCGCGCGTAGCCGGCGGGTGCGGGGAAGTTGAGCTTCTCCCAGCCCACGGCGGCCCGTTGCCAGGCAGCCGGATCGGCGCGCAGCCGCAGCCGGGCGTACTCGGCGTGGCAGGTCAGCGCGTTCGCCTGCGCCTCGGCGAACGCGGCGCTGGGCCGGGCGGCGGCCTCGCGGGCCCGGGCGAACAGCCGCCCGCCGACCCGGCGGCAGTCGGCCGGCTCGTCCCGGCTCGCCGCCCGCCCGTGCCGCGCGTCCAGCCGCTCCACCTCGTCCGCCTCGGCCCGCAGGCCCAGCGCGCAGAGCCGGACCACGAGGTGCTCCTCCTCGGTACCGGTGAGGTGGTGCAGCCCGAGCGCCACCGCGGACCGGGCGGCGTGGTGGTCGCCCTGCCAGATCGCCAGCTCCGCGGTCGCGGCGAGCAGGTGCGCCATCGCCATCGGGTCGGTCGTGTCGTGCGCGCAGGCGTGGGCCAGCTTGAGGCTGTGCTGGGCCTCCTCCCACCGGCCCCGGGCGGTGTCCAGCTCGACCCGGGTCACGTGGGCGAAGAGCGCCAGCCCGTCCGGCGCGGGGCGGTCGAGAACCTCCTTGGTCAGCGCCTCGGCCCGGGCCCAGCGACCGAGCCGGAACAGGGTGGCCGCGGTGATGCCCAGCAGCACGCCGCCCGCGGTCAGCTCCAGGCCCAGCCGGCGCATCATCGCCAGGCCCTCGTCGGCCAGCCGCAGCGCCTCCTCGTGCTGCCCGACCAGCGGCAGCACGGTGGCCAGGTTGGTGTAGGCCCGGCAGACCGCCTCGATGTCGTGGTCGTCGTGGGCCTGGGCGAGCGCGTCCCGCAGCCGGGCGATACCCTCGTCGTGCTCACCGAGCATCACCATCGAGTAGCCCAACGTGTTGCGCAGGTGCACCTCGGCGTCCCGGGCGCCGGCCTGGCGCGCCACCCGCAGCGCCTCCTCGCAGCACTCCCGCGCCTGCCGGTAGTGCGAGCCGAGCATCAGCATCGCGCCGCGGTCGGCCAGCATCCAGGCCCGTTCGGTGGACAGGGCCTCGCCGCTGAGCAGCTCGCTGGCCCGCTCGTACGTCTCGGTCGAGCGGGTGCCCTCGCCGGCCTCCCACAGGTACATGGCCAGCCGCTGGCAGAGCATCCCGGCCTGGGCCGGTTCCGCCTGCGGGTCCACCATGGACAGTGCCAGCTCGACCAGCTCGATCGCGCGCGTCGTGTCGCCCACCCAGCGGGCCGCCTCGGCGGCCTCGCGCAGCAGGTCCACCTTGGACGCGCCCGGCGGGCGGGCCTCCGCGGGCACCTGGTCCCACAGCTGCAGCGCCCGTTCGTACTGGCGGTCCGCGTCGCCGAAGGCGAACATGCTGGCGGTGGTGAGCCGGGCCGACTCGATCACCGCGGCCAGCGCCCGGGGGTAGTCGCGAGCCTCGTACCAGTGGTGGGCGATCTCGGCGGCCAGTGTCGGATCGGCCGGCGCTGTCGGATCGGCCGGCGCGGTCGGATCCGCCGTGCCGGTGGCGCGGTCGGCCAGCGCGGCGGCGACCCGGGCGTGCAGCCGCATCCGCTCGCCGGCCAGCAGGCCGGCGTAGACCGCCTCGTGCGCGAGGGCGTGCCGGAACAGGTAGAGACCGTCCGCGTCGGTCAGGATGATCTTTTCGGTGAGCATCTCCCGCAGCGCCCGGATCAGCTCGCGGTCGCGCAGGTCGGAGACCCGGGCGAGCACGTCGTGTTCGACCCTGCGGCCGCAGACGGCCAGCGCGCGCAGCGTCTCCTGGGCCGGCTCGGAGAGCGCCTCGACCCGGCTGGAGAGGATGTCCCGCAACGCCGCCGGCAGCGGGTTCCCCTCGGCGTCCGCGCCGGCCGCAACCAGCTCCTCGGCGAAGAACGCGTTGCCGTCCGACTGTACGAAGATCCGGTCGACCAGGGTGCCCTCCGGCTCCCGCCTCAGCACCCCGGCGAGCAGCGCGGCCAGCTCGTCCCGGTCGAACCGGGCCAGCTCGATGCGCTGAGCGCCCGGGCCGCGGCTCAGCTCGGCGAGGAACGCCCGCAGCGGCGCACTGAGCTGCTCGTCGTCGCGGTACGTGGCGAGCAGCAGGAACCGCTCGTGGCGCACGTTGGTGACCAGGAAGCTGAGCAGGTCCAGGGTGGACGAGCTGGCCCAGTGCAGGTCCTCCATGACCAGCACCACCGGGGCTTCCTCACCGAGGCGCCGGAACAGCCGCAGCAGCCACTCGAACAGGCGCAGCTGGCCGATCCCGCCGGAGACCTCACCGTGCTCTCTGAGCTGGTCCCGTGACTGTTCGTCACCGAACGGCAGCAGCCAGGCGAACTCGGCGCGGTCCGGGCCGAAGACCGACCCGTCGTGTGGCAACTCCCGCAGCGCCTCGACGACCGGCCCGTACGGCAGGCCGCCGCCGCTCATGTCGACGCAGCCACCGGCGAGCACCCGGGCGCCGGCGGCCCGCGCCCGGCCGGCGAACTCGCTGGCCAGGCGGGTCTTGCCGACTCCGGCCTCGCCGCCGAGCAGGATCACCGCGGGGGTACCGTCGTGGACCGCGGCCAGTGCCTGGTCAAGGCGGATCAGTTCGTCGGCTCGTCCGACGAACTCAGTGTGATAGGACCGGAGAGTCATCCCACTGACAGCTTCGCCGTACCCGTAGGAGCATGTCGAGCCCCTTTCTGTTTCAGCGGGTGGGCCGTTCAGCGTGCGCGGTCCCGCAGCGCGTCGAGATTGTGGACGAGCACGGAGAGCCGGCTGGTCCGGATCCAGCCGTTGGCCCGCAGCACACCGAGGGCTTTGCTGACCGCCTCGCGCGAGGCGCCGATCCAGCCGGCCAGTTCGTCCTGGGACAGCGGCAGCGCGATCTGGATGCCGTCCTCGGCCGGCCGGCCGAATCGCTCGGCCAGCTCGACCAGGCGGGCCGCGACCCGGCCGGTGGTGTCGTGCGCGCCGAACTCGATGCGCTTGCGGTCCGCGTCGCGCAGCCGGCCGGCGAGCGTGCGCATCAGCAGGTACGCGACCCGGCCGTGCCGGGCGAGGTACGCCTCGAACTCCGGCAGCGCCAGCACCAGCGCGGTGACCGGTTCCAGCGCCTGTACCGTCGCCGAGCGGACGCCACCATCCACAGCGGACAGTTCGCCGAGCAACGCGCCCGGCCCGCGCACGGCGAGCACCACCTCGGTGCCGCCCGCGGTGTGGCTCGACGCCTTGACCCGGCCGGAGAGCAGGACTATCACCGAGTCCGAGCGGTCGGTCTCCCGGAAGATCACCGCGCCGCGCCGGTACGAGCGCCGTTGGCTGTGCCGCTCGAACCCGGCCCGCTCCTCGGGCGTCAGCTGCGCCCAGAACTCACCGGAACTCATCGAAGGCCCTTGACAACGTACGCCCGGACCGGGGACAGGCGGCCCTTGAGGGTGAGGTCACCGAGCGGTTCGACCACCACCGGGTCGCCGATCGCGGCCCGGGTGGCCTCGCCGATCACCACCTGGCCCGGCTCGGCGAGCGTCTGCAGCCGGGCGGCGACGTTGACCGCGTCGCCCATCGCGTTGAAGCCGCGCAGCGTCTCGCTGCCGATGTTGCCGACCAGCGCCGAACCGGTGTTCGCGCCGACCCGGAACCGCGGCCACGACGGCTCCCCGGCGGCGATGCCGTCGACCGCGGCCTGCATCGCGAGGGCGGCGCGTACCGCCCGCAGCGCGTGGTCGGGCTGGCGGGCCGGCGCGTTGAACAGGGCCAGCAACGCGTCGCCGACGAACTGCACGACCGTGCCGCCGTTGTCCAAGATGGACGGTACGGCGACACCGTGGTAGCGGTTGAGCATGGTGACGATCTCGGCCGGCTCGACCCCTTCGGAGAACGTGGTGAACCCGCGCAGGTCCGCGAAGAGCGCGGTGACCTCGACCAGTGACCCGCCGAGCGCGGCCTGGTCCGGGTCGGCGAGCAGGGCGGCCGCGACATCCGGCGACATGTACTGCCGGAACAGCGTGCCCAACTCCCGGTAGAGCCGGGCGTTCTCCAGGGCGATCGAGAGCTGGCTGGCCAGCAGCGCGCCGTCGGCCGGGCTGACCCGGCGGGGCACCTCCAGCACGCCGGCGACCTGGCCCTTCACGGTCAGCGGGAAGGCCAGCACGCGGTCGCGCTCGATCGGACCGGAGAACGCGCGCGGGTCGTAGCGCCCGCCGTTGATCTCCAGCACGCCGCCGGAGACCAGGCCGATCCGTACGTCGCCGTAGGCCGGCCCGACCTGGGCGAGCACGTCCCGCAGGAAGTCCGCCTCGGCAAGCCCGACCCGGGCGCTCTCGCCGACCGCGACCAGCGCCGCGAGCCGCTGCGACTGGGTACGCTCCGCGGCCAGCGCCGCGCCGGCGCGGTCCAGCACCGCGGCCTGCCCCTCGGTCAGCCCGAACCGCTCCGCCACCTGGGCCGCCACCGGAGCGGTCTGGCCGGTACGCTCGCCGTCCCGTAGCGCCGCGACGAGCTGTTCGAGTGCGGCACCGTACTCGGCGCGGATCCGCCGGGCCGTCTCGGCCAGCGCGATCGCGTCGAACAGGCCGGCGCTGGAGCCCTCGCGGCGGTACTGGACGTACGCGCTGTAGGCGACGAAGCCGAACGCGAAGAGCAGCAGCACGTGCCACTCCCACCAGGACAGCTGCCATCTCGGGGCCAGCGCTACGGCGACCATCGCCTCGGCGAGCAGGGCGAACGCGGTGACGATGCTGATCAGTACGGCCGCCGGCGTGCGCCGGTGCAGCAGGTAGTAGCGCAGCGCCGCGACGGCGTACGCGATGACGGCGATGACCGCGACGGCGGTGACCGGGCCGTCGACCTCGCGGGGCGACGGCGGGCGGCTCAACGGCGGCAGGTCCACAAGGGACACCACGCCCCAGGCGAGCAGCACAACGGCGAGGGCCGCGGCGAGCGGGACCTGCGCGCGGAGCACGATCGTGGCGGTCCGGCCCTCCAGCGGCAGCGAGCTCGCGAGCGCGAACAGCGCCGCGATCGCGAGCCCGACCGGTTGGGCGAGGTCGAATCCGGCATTCGGGTGGTGGACCAGCACGGCCGGCGTCGCGAGCGCGTGCAGCAGCAGGAACCCCGCGCTGGACAGGAACGCGAGCGAGACCAGGAACAGCCGGGCGTCGGCGCGGCGCCGGGCCGCGGCCGAGATCAGCGCGCCCAGCGCGACGTTCACCGCGGCGGCGACGAGAACCAGCCAGAAGTGGCTCGGCGCGTGTTGCCACCGCAGGTCCAGTCCGGGCCGGGCGAGCAGCAGCCACAGACCGGCCAGCGGGATGGCCAGGTGCAGCGCCCAGACCACGGCGCGCACCGGCTGGACGGCCGGCGGCAGGTGCGGAAGGGTGGACGCTGGCACGGGCCCGACAATACGTTCTCCGGGCTCTGCGGATAAGTACGCAGACAGGCATCGGTCTCATGGGTTGTATGCCACTCATGACGCGCACCGGCCCGTATCTGACCCTGGTAGTGGGTTTCGCGCTCGGCGCCGTGCTGACCGCGTTGAGCGTCAACGCGAGTCAGAAGGACGACAGTCGGGTCACCAACCCGGCGCCGGCCGGTACCGCGGCGGCCGGCATCGGCGGGCGGGAAGCGCCGAGCCCGGCCGCGTCCGCGCCGGCGTCCCGGCCACCGGTCGCCCGGGTCGGGTCCGCCACCTACGCCGGCCGGGTCGCCGGCGGGTTGGCGACGATCGCCATCTCGATCCGGGACGGGCGCGCGGTCGCCTACCTGTGTGACGGCAAGCGCACCGAGGCGTGGCTGCAGGGCACCGCGGCGAACGGGACGCTGTCCATGCGCGGCGCGAAGGGTGCCGAGCTGACCGGTACCTACGCCGGCGGCACGGCGAAGGGTACGCTGGCCGCCGGCGGTCGAGAGTGGACGTTCTCGGTCGGCACCGTCGCCCCACCGTCCGGCCTCTACCGCGCCACGGCCAGCGTTCGTAACGCCACCGTGGTCGCCGGCTGGATCTGCCTGCCCGGCGCCGGTTGCGTCGGGACGTACACGGTCGACGGCGAGAACCCCTCGCCCGGCCCGGCGCTGAACCAGGACACCGGCACCGCCGTCGTCGGCGGCACGACGGTACAGGCCGAGTTGCAGTGAGCGACGCGGAGCGGAGGCGGCAATGACGGCGCAGGAAGCGACGCACACCGTCGCGCTGACCAGACTCTTCGTCCCGGTCGACGCGGGCGCGGCGGTCGCCGTCGCGCTCGGCGTCTACGGCGGCCTGCACACCCCGACCGGCATCGCGGTGAGCGTGGCCGGCTTCTCCAGCCCGCTGACCGTCAAGGTGTGGCTGGCCACGGGCGCCTTCGTCTTCGCGCTGGTGCAGTTCTTCTCGGCGCTCGTCATGTACGGCAAGGTGCCGTCGCTGGCCCCGCCGGCCTGGATCCCTCACTGCTCGCTCCGGTCGCGGTGACCGTGGCCGACGGCAGCATCACCCTCGCATGACGTAGACCACGTCCGGCTCCCCGCGCGCCACCGGGACCTCGTGGACCTCCACTGTGGAGAAACGCCGGGCCAGCCGGGCCTCGAAAGCCGGTACCCGGGCGGCGCTCCACACCGCCAGCACGCCACCGGCGGCCAGCGCGCCGTGGAGCCGGTCCGGCCCGGTGTCGCCGTACAACTCCCGGTTCTCGTCCCGGACCGTCCAGTGTGGTCCGTTGTCGACGTCGAGGCAGAGCACGTCGAACCGCTCCGGCGCGGCGCCGAGCCAGCACACGAGATCCGCGTTGACGACCGTGATCCGGGGGTCGTCCGGGGTGGGCGAGAGGAACCGGGCGTGCCACGCGATCACGGCCGGCTCGATCTCCACCACGGTGACCGCGGCGACGTGCGGGTGCCGGACCGCGGCGGCGAGCGAGAACCCGACGCCGAGCCCGCCGATCAGCAGCCGCGGCGCGGGCGCCGGGCAGGCCGCCAGCGCGGCGTCGACGAGCAGGCGCTCGGAGCGCCCGTCCCGGGTGTCCATGAGGAACGTGCCGTTGCTGATGATCTCGAAGTGCCCGTCGTCGCCGCGCCGCAGCACGAGCTCACCGCCGCCGCGCGCCGCCACCCGCGCGACCGTCTCCATCAGAACCGCTGCAGCGGGAACACCTCGAAGACGGTCGCGTACCGGCAGCCCATCTGCGCCCCGTGCGGCCGCGAGATGCTCTCCAGGAACTCCTCGGCGTCGAAGTCGCCGCCGCCGAGTCCACGCAGGTACGCGTCGTGGGCGAGCAGCGACGCGACGCCCGCGTCGAACGTCTCGGTGATGTCCACGCCGTGCTGGGCGTCCGGCGAGCCCGCGGCCCAGACCTCGCGCACGCCGGTCCACTGCTCGCCCTGGTCCGGGAAGATCCAGCGGTTGGCCGCGTCCCGGGCCGCGTCCAGCGTGGCCCGCCCGGTCGCGATGTGGTCCGGCTGGTTGAGCGCCACCGCGCCGTCCCAGGTGTCGCGGAAGTTGTTGGTGATGACGATCTCCGGACGGTGCCGGCGGATCGCGGCGGTGAGGTCACGGCGCAGCGGCACGCCGTACTCGATGATGCCGTCCTGGTGGCTGAGGAACTCCACCACCTCGACGCCGACGATCGCGGCCCCGGCCCGTTGCTCCTCTTCGCGGACCCGGCGCGTCTGGTCCGGCGCCATTCCGTCGATGCCGGCCTCACCGCTGGTCACCAGCACGTAGCTGACCTGCTTGCCCTGCCGGGTCCAGCGTGCGATCGCCGCCGCCGAACCGAACTCCAGATCGTCCGGGTGGGCGACGATCGCCAGCGCGCGGGTCCAGTCCTCGACCACCGGTTGCAGCATGACGGTCGAGCCTAGTCTAAGTTGCCAGCATGGCAGAACAGCTGACTCAGCGGGTCGCGGTGGTCACCGGCGCGGCCCGTGGTATCGGGGCGGCCACCGCCGTCCGGCTCGCGGCGGACGGGTGCGCGGTCGCGGTCGTGGACCTCGACGAGAAGGCCTGCGGCGACACCGTCGCGGCGATCACCGGGGCGGGCGGGCGGGCGATGGCGGCCGGGGCCGACGTGGCGGACCGGGCCATGGTCGAGGCCGCGATGTCGCGGATCGCCGACGAGCTGGGCCCGCCGGCGGTCCTCGTCAACAACGCCGGCGTCACCCGGGACAACCTGCTGTTCAAGATGACCGACGACGACTGGGACACGGTCCTGGCCGTCCACTTGCGGGGCGCGTTCCTGTGCAGCCAGGCGGCCCAGTCGTACATGGTGGAGAAGCGCTGGGGACGCATCGTCAACCTGTCGAGCACGTCGGCGCTGGGCAACCGCGGCCAGGCCAACTACGCCAGCGCGAAGGCCGGGCTGCAGGGGTTCACCAAGACGCTCGCGATCGAGCTGGGTCAGTTCGGGGTGACCGTGAACGCGGTCGCGCCCGGCTTCATCGTGACCGACATGACCGCGGCGACGGCGGCCCGGGTCGGGGTCGACTTCGAGCAGTACCAGGAGGCGGCGGCGGCCCAGATCCCGGTACGCCGGGTGGGCCGGCCGGAGGACGTCGCGCACGCGATCTCGTTCCTCGCCAGCGAGGGCGCGGGGTTCGTCTCCGGGCAGGTCATCTACGTCGCCGGCGGGCCCCGGGCCTGAGCCGCCCGATCACCCGGCCGGTCCGCCGGCGAGGAGGTCGGCGGCGGCGAGCGCGCAGGCGCGGGACGCGCCGTGGGTAGCGAGGTGGACCGCGCCCGGCCGCTCCGGCCCGGGTACGCCCATCTCGACGACGATCGCGTCCGGCCGCGTGTCGAGCAGCCGGCCCAGCGCCGCGGAGACCCACGGCAGCCGGTGCGCGTCGCGGACCACGAGGACGACCGGCCGCCCCCGGCCGCCCTCGAGCGCGCCGGGCAGCCCGTCGGCGGAGTCGGCGCCGATCCGCACCGACGTGGTGCCCGGCAGCAGCGCGGCCAGCGGGGCAGCAAGTCCCCAGGGGGTCCGCGGGTCGACCGCCATGTTCGTGTGGGCGGCCAGCTCGACGACGTGCGGCGGCACGGTCAGCGGCAGGGCCGGCGCGCCGACCGTCGCGGTCAGCCGCAGCGCGCGCCGGGCCACCGCGACACCAAGACCGTTGCTGGCCGCCGGCTCCGGCGCGGCACGGTGCGCGGCCGTCCAGGCGGCCAGCGCGCCGACCCGGCCGGCGGCCTCGGCGAGCCGTTCCTCGGCCAGCAGGCCGGCCTCGACCGCGTCGGCGATCGAGTCGCGCAGCAGCACCGCCACGCCTTCGCCGGCGAACTCGCCGCCGACGCAGATCGTGTCGGCCCCGGCCGCCAGCGCGCGGACCGCCGCGGCGGCGATGCCCAGGTGCTTGGTGACGGACGCCATCTCGATCCCGTCGGTCACCACCACGCCGGTGAAGCCCAACCCGGTCCGCAACAGGTCGGTCAGGATCCGGGTGGACAGCGTCGCCGGCCGGGCCGGGTCGTACGCCGGTACCAGCAGGTGGCCGGTCATCACCGCGCGGACCCCGGCCTCGATCGCGGCCCGGAACGGCGGCAGCGAGATCTTCTCCAGCTCCTCGGCCGGCGCGAGCACGACCGGCAGGCTCTCGTGCGAGTCCGCCTCGGTCGCGCCGTGCCCGGGGAAGTGCTTGGCGCAGGCGGCGACCCCGGTGGCCTGCAGGCCGCGGACCCACGCGGCCGAGTGCCGGGACACCAGCGACGGGTCCGCGCCGAACGACCGTGCGCCGACCACCGGGTTCTCCGGGTTGGAGTTGACGTCCACGGTCGGCGCGTAGTTCAGCGTGATGCCTGCCGCGGCCAGCTCGCGGCCGAGGTCGCGGGCGACCTCCTCGGTCACGTCCGGGTCGTCCACCACGCCCAGCGCGAGGTTGCCAGGGCGTGAGCTGCCCACCGCCGTCTCCAGGCGGGTGACGTCGCCGGCCTCCTCGTCGGTCGCGACGATCACGTCCGGCCGCTCGGCCCGCAGGGCCGCGGTCAGCGCGGCGACCTGCGCCGCGTTCTCGATGTTGCGGCCGTAGAGGACCACCCCGCCGAGCCCGCCGGCGAGGCGGCGGCGGACCCAGTCCGGTGGTGTGGTGCCGACGAACCCGGGAGCCAGGACCGCGTCCGCGAGCCGGAGCAGTTCGGGGCTGCGGCGCGCGTCCATCAACCGCCACCTCCACGTCGTACGGGCTGGGCCGAGAAAACGGTAGGGCCTCCGCCACAAACGGTCAAGAGTCTTAACAGTACGGGGTTGGGCTACCGTTGCGGCCGTGATCGGTGACCGGGAGATTCACGTGTGGTGGGCGGCGCCGTCGTTCGCCGGCCCGGATCACGTCGCGCTGCTGGATCCGGCCGAGCGGGAACGGGACGCCGCACTGCGCCGGGCCGAGGACCGGGCCCGGTTCCGGACCGGCAGTGCGTTGATCCGGCTCGCGGTCGCGCGCTACCTCGGCACCGCACCGGCGGACGTCGCGATCGACCGGAGCTGCGTCCACTGTGACCGTCCACACGGGAAACCCCGGGTGGGCGGCGGGCTGGAGGTCTCGGTGTCGCACTCCGGCGACCTGGTGGCGCTCGCGGTGACCCGCGGGCACGCGGTCGGCGTCGACGTCGAGCAGGGGAGGTCCACCGTGGACTACCGCGAGCTGGCGGCGACCGTACTCGCCCCAATCGAGGCGGAGTGGCTCGCCACGGTGGACGACGGCGCGTTGCCGGCGGCCTTCCTGCGGTACTGGACCCGTAAGGAGGCGATCGTCAAGGCCACCGGCGAGGGGCTGCGCACCCCGCTGGCGTCGGTCGTGGTGACCCCGCCCGACGCCCCGCCGGCCGCGCTGCACGCCGGCGGGATCGAGCTGTTCGACCTGCACCCGGACGACGGGTACGCGGCCGCGGTGGCCGTGCTGGGGCCGCCCGGGTGGCAGGTGACGGAGCTGCCGCCGCTAGCGTGACGCCCACTCGGCCGCCGCGCCCTCGTGCAGCCCGGCGTAGATCCGGTCGCGCAGCACGTTGGCGTCCGCCGCGGTCAGCGTCCGTTCCAGGTCCCGCAGGACCACGCGGAGCAGCACGTTCTTCTGCCCGGGCCGGACACCGATCCGGTCCCGCGCGGCGGCCGGCAGGTCCGCGTACCTGGTCTCGGCGAGCACGGTCACCTCCTCGACCGCGGACGCGCCCGGCCCGAGCAGCTCGCGGACCCGGTCGCCGAGCACCTCCACGTCCGCCTCCCCGTCCACCGCGAGCGACAGGTCCCGGCGTACCGGCGGCATGGTAGAGACCGGACGGTACGGCGCGAGATCGCGCATCTGCGACGCCACCCGCGGGTCGGCCGAGCGCAGCAGTCGGATGTCGTCGATCCCCTTGACCAGCATGACGAGCCGGTCCAGCCCCAGGCCCATCGCGAGACCACCGGCGGTCAGGTCGGGGTGGGACAGCCCGCACTCGCCGATCTCCACACCGTCCACATAGATCTCCCGACCATCCAGCGTGTACGGGTGGCGGCTCGGCACCGTCCACCAGGGACGGTCGGGGAGCACCGCCTCGACGACGAGCCGGACCATCTCCTGCAGGTCGCCGCCGTCGAGCGGGGTGCCCCGCCGGTGCACCCGCCACAGGTCGAGCTGGTGCGGCTCACCGACGTGCTGCCGGTCGATCGCGTCCCGGCGGTAGCAGATGCCGGGCACGCTGAGCAGCATGTCGTCGTCGGTGACGCTGCGCAGCAGCGCCGGGATGCGCGCGGTGGTGTGCGACCGCAGCATGGTGCCGTCGTCGAGGTAACGGGAGTAGCGCCGGTCGCGGGTGACCGCCTCGGCCGAGTACCGCAGCCGGTCGTAGTTGTCCGCGACGGAGACGACGCGCGGACCGGGGTCGCGCCGGACCGGCACGCCCCAGGTGGTGGCCAGCGCGTTCTCCAGCGCCGCCACGATGTGCTGGATCGCGTGCTCGCCGGCGGCCGGATCGGTCAGGTCGCGCAGGGCGAGCGCGCGGGAAAGGATGTCGGACACGGGAAACCTCGCACGTCGGGTCGGTGGAGACCGGGAACCCCCGGGTCACGACCGGCGAGGAATCAGCGCACGCGCAACCGCCCACCGGTGACCCGGGGGCGACCGAATCGGGCATGCGCCATGACCGGATTGTGCCGCGCCACGCCGGGCGCCGGCAACCGGATAGGGTCGGCGCGTGCGAGAGGTCACGATCGCCGACCACGCGGCCGTGCACGCGGTGGTCCGGGCCGCGTTCGGCCGCCCCGACGAGGCCGACCTGGTGGCGGCGTTGCGCGCGGACCCGGCGTACCGGCCGGCCCTGGAGCTGGTCGCGGAGGACCGGGACGCGATCGTCGGGCACGTGATGCTCACCGCGGCCACCATCGACGGCGGCGGCGAGGCGCTCGCGCTGGCGCCGCTGGCCGTGGTGCCGGCCCGGCAGGGTCGCGGGATCGGGGCCGCGCTGGTGCGGACCGTGCTGGCCCGGGCCGCCGAGCCTGCCCACCGCCCGGACAGCGACATGGTGGTCGTGGTCGGCGACCCGCGGTACTACGCCCGATTCGGGTTCCGGCCGGGCGTTCAGCTGGGCCTGGCGCCGCCCGTACCCGAGTGGGGTCCGGCCTTCCAGGCGCTCGCCCTGCCCCTGCCCGGACCGCCGCGGGTGGTGCGCTACGCGCCGCCGTTCGACGCGTGCTGAGCCGTATCCGTCGACGGTCGGGAATCCAGCTCCGCGAGGAGCCGTTTCGGGGCAATCGTCCGGTACGCGTCCTCGCACAGCTCGGCGATCTCGGCCCAGTCGACCGTTGCGTCGAGCCGTACCCCGAGCCAGCCGCGCCCGCCGACGTACGGCGGCCGGAAGATCCGGTCCGGTGCGGCGGCGACCAGCTCCTCCTGAGCGCCCGGTGGGGCGGCGCACCACAGGTGGGGAAACTCGTCCTCGTGGTGCCCGTCGGCCCACAGCGTCACGAAGGACTTCTTGTCCCGGATGAACCACGTCGGCGCCCCGTGGCTCAGGCGCTCGGTCACCTCGGGGAACGCCATGCAGATCGCGCGCAGCCGGACCAGCATGATCGCAGTGTAGTTTGCCGGCCGGCACGGCTGGTTAATGGACAGGACATGACCGAGCGCTGGTACGAGCAGGCGGTCGTGTACTGCCTCGACGTAGACACGTTCGCCGACTCCAATGAGGACGGTATCGGGGACATCCGCGGCCTGATCGGGCGGCTGGACTACCTGGCCCGGCTCGGCATCACCTGCCTGTGGCTGCACCCGATCCACCCGTCGCCCGGGCGGGACGACGGCTACGACGTGACCGACTTCTACGGCATCGACCCGCGCTTCGGCACCCTCGGCGACTTCGCGGAGCTGCTGTACCGGGCCGGCAACCGGGGCATCCGGGTGATGATCGACCTGGTCGTGAACCACACCTCGGACGAGCACCCGTGGTTCGTCTCCGCCCGCGCGGACCCGAACTCGCCGTACCGCGACTGGTACGTCTGGTCCGAGACCGAGCCGGCCGACCGCTTCCAGGGCATGGTCTTCCCCGGCGAGCAGCACGAGACGTGGAGCTACGACCGCAAGGCCAAGGCGTGGTACTACCACCGCTTCTACGACTTCCAGCCGGACCTGAACTTCGCCAACCCGGCGGTTCGCGAAGAGGCCAAGAAGATCATGGCGTTCTGGCTGCAGCTCGGCGTCAGCGGGTTCCGGATCGACGCGGCGCCGTTCATCATCGAGCTGACCGAGCCGGGCCGCGCCGAGGGCACGAAGGATCTCGAGTTCCTCACCGAGCTGCGCGCGCACACCGGGTGGCGCGGCCGCGACGCGATCCTGCTCGCCGAGGCGAACGTCGAGCCGGACAAGCTCGTCGAGTACTTCGGCGACGCGGGCGGCTCGGCGAACCGGCTGCCCATGCTCTTCGACTTCATGCTCAACGGCCAGCTCGTCCTGGCACTGGCGCGCAAGGACCCGGAGCCGATCATCGAGGTGCTGCGTACCACGCCGGCGCTCCCGCCGGATGCGCAGTGGGCGACGTTCCTGCGCAACCACGACGAGATCGACCTGTCCCGGCTCACCGCCGAGCAGCGGGCCGAGGTGTTCGCGGAGTTCGGCCCGGAGGAGCACATGCAGCTGTACGGCCGCGGCATCCGCCGCCGGCTCGCGCCGATGCTCGGCGGGGACGTGCGCCGGATCAAGCTCGCCTACTCGCTGCAGTTCACCCTGCGCGGCACGCCGGTGCTGCGCTACGGCGAGGAGATCGGCATGGGGGAGAACCTGTCGCTGCCGGGCCGGCAGGCGATCCGTACCCCCATGCAGTGGTCGTTCGCGGACAACGGTGGCTTCTCCGCGGCGAAGGAGCTGGTGCGACCGGTCATCTCCGGCGGTGAGTACGGTTACGAGAAGGTGAACGTGACCGCCCAGCGCCACGACCCCAACTCGTTGCTCGCCTGGTTCGAGCGGATGATCCGTACGCTGCGGGAGAGCCCGGAGGTGGGGGAGGGTACCTGTAAGCACATCGACAAGCCGTTGCCGGCGGGCGTCTTCGCGCACCGGGCCGACGGGCCACGCGGCTCGATGGTGTTCCTGCACAACCTGGCCGAGACACCGGCCACAGTGGACCTGGGCGAGCTGTCCGCGGAGGCGCACTACCCGAACGACGTCTTCGCCGACGGCGAGTACGACCCGCCGGGCGCGTTCGACTCGCTGGAGCTCAGGGAGTACGGCTTCCGCTGGATCCGGTTGTACCGGAACCCCTGACCCTGGCGCGGAAGCGGGCGGCGCCGTCGAGCGCGTCGGTGGCCAGCGAGACGTACCCGTGGCGCAGCTCGCCCGCCATCGCGTCGGGTTCGGGCAGCCCCCACTGCTCCAGTGTGGAGAGCCGGTCGCGGCGCAGGCAGGTCTGCGGGAACGAGGCGATCTGCGCGGCCAGCTCCTCGGCCGCGGCACGCGCCTGGCCGGGCGGGACGAGCCGGTTCACCAGGCCCATCTCGTAGGCTTCCGGCGCCGGTACCGGACGGCCGGTGAGGATCAGGTCCAGCGCCCGGCTCTGCCCGATCAGCCGCGGCAGCCGGACGGTACCGCCGTCGATGAGCGGGACGCCCCACCGCCGGCAGAAGACCCCGAGCACCGCGTCCTGTTCGGCCACCCGCAGGTCGCACCAGAGCGCCAGCTCCAGCCCGCCGGCGACGGCGTACCCGGAGATCGCCGCGACCACCGGCTTGGAAAGCCGTAACCGGGTCGGCCCCATCGGGCCGTCACCGTCCTCGGCGACCCGGTTGCCCCGCTCGGTGCCGACCGCCGTGAGATCCGCGCCGGCGCAGAACGTGCCGCCCTCGCCCCAGAGCACCGCGACCGAGGTTCCGGCGTCGGCCTCGACGTCGCGGAACGCGTCGGCCAGCGCGGCGGCCGTGGGGCCGTCCACCGCGTTGCGCGTCTCGGGCCGGGAGAGAATGACTGTGGTAACTGGACGGCGGTGCTCGACGCGGACCGGCATGGCCTCCATCCTCGCCGAAGGGAGTCGACCCGATGAACGCGATGCAGCAGTACCTGGCCGAAGAGGTTGCCGTGGACTACGCGGACGGCATCATCACCCGGCGGGAGGCGCTGCGCCGGCTCGGGTTGCTGGGGGCGGGCGTGGCGGCCGCGACCGCGCTGCTGGCGGCGTGCGGGCGGGCGGACGACGCGCCGAGCGCGCCCACGCCGGGTGGGACGAGCTCGGGGTCGCCAGGGACAGCCGGTGGGTCGACGCCGGCCGGGCCACCGCCGATGGCCACCGCGCCGATCACCTTCGCCGGGCCGTCCGGCCGCACGTTGCGCGGCTCCTGGGCCGCGGCGGCCTCGCCGCGCGGCGCCGTCCTGGTGATCCACGAGAACCGCGGGCTCACCGACCACATCCGCTCGGTCGCCGGCCGGCTGGCGGCCAGCGGCTTCTCCGCGCTCGCGATCGACCTGCTCTCCGAGGAGGGCGGCACCGAGTCGTTCCGCGACCCGGCGCAGGCGACCGCGGCGCTGAACGCCGCGCCACCGGCGCGGTTCATGGCCGACCTCGAGGCCGGCGTGGACGAGCTGCTGCGCCGGGCGCCGGGCCGCAAGCCGGGCGCGGTCGGCTTCTGCTTCGGCGGCGGGATGGTGTGGTCGCTGCTCGCCTCGGGTGAACCCCGGCTGGCCGCGGCGGCGCCGTTCTACGGGCCGTTACCGGACAACGCCGACTTCTCCGGTTCGCCCAACGCGGCTGTGCTGGGCGTCTACGCCGAGCAGGACGCGCGGGTGAACGCCAGCCGGGACGCGGCGCGGGCGGCGCTGCAGAAGGCCGGGTTGACCCACGAGATCGTCACCTTCCCGGGCGTCAACCACGCGTTCTTCAACGACACCGGGGCCCGGTACAACGCGGCCGCGGCCGCGGAGGCGTACCAGCGGCTCACCGACTGGTTCGGGCGTCATCTCGGATGAACCGGCCGAGCCGGCTCAGGCGTCCGGGCCTTCGGTCGGCGCGCGATCCCGGATGAACAGCCCGAAGGAGGACCAGCCCCGGTCCGGGAAGCCGGCGGCCTCGGCGACCCGGGCCGAGGCGACGTTCGCCGGGTCGTGCTGGTAGGTGGGGACCGCGCCCTCGTCCAGGATCCGGCGCGCGGCCTGGGCCACCAGCCGGCGCGCGAGTCCCCGGCCGCGGGCCGCGGGTGCGGTGCCGACCGCCAGCTCGCGGCCGTACCGGTCGTGCCGCTTGAGGCCGACGCCGGCCAGGTAGTCGCCGCTGTCCGGGTCCCGGGCGACGAGCACCTCGCCGCCGAAGACGTGCAGCCATTCGGGTACCGACGGATCCTCGGCCTTCTCCCAGGCGCCCGCGTCGGGCAGCAGTGTCGGAGCGGTACTCCACCGGAAGACGGCCCGGTAGCCGGAGCGGTCCGGGAAGCCGGTCGCGGTCGGCAGCTCCCTGATCAGCTGGTCCAGGGACAGGTCGGCGAGTTCCTCGGCGGCCCGGACGGCGTCCGGCGGGACGGAGAGCACGCCGCCGTCCGGCGCAGCCACGCCGAGGACCGGATAGACCTTCCCGTCCCAACCGGGGCGCAGCCGGCCGGGGTAGCCGACAACTTCGATCGGTTTGCGGGCCGGCCACCGCCCGAGCCAATCGGTCAGGTGGCGGCCCAGCCGTCCGTCTTCCATCACGTCATCCACGGTAGATCGAGCCTACCCGTGGCCGACCCGGCCGCTACCGCATGCCATCGACGCTAACCTATCTATGCCGGTTAGAACGTTTCATCACGGGTGTGTCACTCGTCGGCGTGGCGCGGGTTTGACCTGACCCGCCGCCGGGCACACTCGGCGCGCGATGATGAAGCTACCCCTGCACTCGCGCCGGCTGCGGCGTGCCGCCCGGTCCCACTTCGGGTGGCGCTCGCTCCGCCCCGGCCAGCTCGCCGCCATGCGAGCCCTCATGAAGCGCCGCGACGCGCTCGTCGTGCTCCCCACCGGGGCGGGCAAGTCGGCCGTCTACCAGGTCCCCGCGCTCCTGTTGCCTGGTCCCACCGTGGTCATCTCCCCGCTGCTCGCGCTGCAGGAGGACCAGATCGCCGCGCTCAACGACCGCGGGATCGGCGCGGTCCGGATCAGCTCGGCGGAGACGCCTCAACAGCGTACGGCGGCCCTCGCCGCGGTGCGCGGGGGCACGGCCCGGTTCCTGTTCATCACGCCCGAGCAACTGGCCGGCGCGGACCGGCTCGCCGAAGTGAAGGCGCTGCGGCCCGCGCTGGTGGCGGTCGACGAGGCGCACTGCATCTCCGCGTGGGGCTACGACTTCCGGCCCGACTACCTCGCGCTCGGGCATTACCTGCGCGGGCTGGGCCGGCCACCGGTGGTGGCGCTGACCGCGACCGCCTCCCCGCCGGTACGCGACGACATCGTGGCCCGGCTGGGCCTGCGCGACCCGCGGGTGGTGATCGCCGGCCTCGACCGGCCCAACCTGTTCCTCGAGGCGGTGCACTGCCCGGACGAGGACTACCGGTGGCGGCGCCTGCTGGCCGTGCTGAGCGGCAGCTCCGGCCCGGGCATCGTGTACGTCCCGACCCGCCGCGCGGTCGAGGACCTGGTCGAGCGGCTCGCCGCCGCCGGCCATCCCGCGGTCGGCTACCACGCCGGGATGCCCAAGGGCCAGCGCGCCGAACGGCACGAGGACTTCCTCGCCGACCGGGCGCCACTCATGGTCGCCACGTCGGCGTTCGGGATGGGCATCGACAAGCCGAACATCCGCTTCGTCGTCCACCTGGCGCTGCCCGACTCGCCGGACAGCTACCTGCAGGAGATCGGCCGGGCCGGGCGCGACGGGGCGCCGGCCGAGGCCCTGCTGCTGTACCGCGCCGAGGACATCTCGTTGCAGCGCTTCTTCACCGGCGGGCTGCCCGACTCCGGCGAGCTGCGGGACCTCGCGGCCGTTCTGGGCTCCGGGGCGTTCACCCGCACGGAGCTGCGCTCCCGGACCGGGCTCGGCGACCGCAAGCTGGGCCGGCTGATCAGCCTGCTGGAGCAGGTCGACGCGGCGGTGCCGCTGCCGGACAACCGGATCGCGCGGCCACCCTACGCGCCGGCCCCGGCCAGGGCGGCCACCGAGGCGCTGCGGGAAGCCGAGCGCCAGCAGGCGGTGCAGCGGACCCGTACGGACATGATGCGGCACTTCGCGGAGAGCCGGGAGTGCCGGGGGCAGATGCTGCTCGCGTACTTCGGCGAGCACATGCCGCGGCCGTGCCGGCACTGCGACAACTGCCATGACGGTACGGTCGCCGCCGCGCCCGTGAGCGGGCCGTTCCCGTTGCACAGCACGGTACGCCACGCCGAGTGGGGCACCGGACTCGTCCTGCGCTACGAAGCTGACCGGATGACGGTGCTCTTCGACGATGTGGGGTACAAGACGCTGTCGGTGCCCGTCGTACAGGAGCAGAGGCTGCTGGTACTGGAAGGGGCGTGAGGTGACGTACTACGCCGAACAGGGGTTCACGGACGAGGAGTGGGGCCTGCTCGTCGGGCTGCCACAGGCGGTGCTGACCGCGGCGTCGGCCGCCGAGCCGGACAGTGCGCGGCGTACCGCGGCCGAGGGCGCCGCCGGCCTCGACGCGATCGCGGCCGGCCGCGAGTCGGGCAGCCCGCTCGTGGAGGCGGTCGCCGCCGAGATCGTGTCCCGGGTCGGCGATCCCGAGGAGGGCGACGAGCTGCCGGTGATTACGCCGCCCGATCCCGCCGCGGCGGCGGACGACGCGCTGACCCGGGCCCGCGCGGCCGCCGGGCTGCTCTCGTCGAAGGTGGACGAGGGCGAGGCGGGAGCGTACAAGTACTGGCTCGTGAGCATCGCCGAGCAGGTCGTCTCGGCCGCGCCGACGGGTGGCGTGCTCGGCATCGGCGGCGAGCTGGTCAGCGAGCCCGAGCGCCGGTTCCGCGACGAGCTGTCAGCGGTGCTGAACGACTGATCGATCCGAGATAGACATTGGACGCTCCGGCCGAGTGCCTTCCGGCGTGTCGTCGGCCGAAGCGTCCAATGTCTATCTGCTACATCCCGAGTACGCGGTCGAGGAAGTCGCGGTAGCGGCGGACCGCCACGCGCAGCTCCTCGGTGTCGCCGCCCTCGCTCGACGACCAGCCGTCGAGGTCGCTCTTCTGCGCGGTGACGGCCGCGGACAGCGCGTCCACGACCTCGCTGACGAGCGTCTGCGCGTCGGACGCCGCCGCCCGCGGGTCGTCGACGAACCGCAACTGGATGTCGCGCCACCGGTTCCGGAAGCCGTCGACGGTGCTGCCGTCCCAGAGCGCGGCGATCGAGTCGGCGGGGACGTCGCCGGGCATCATCTCGGCAGGCGTCTCGATCTCGGGCGTCTCGACCTCGGCCGGGGTCTCGATCGCGGCCGGGGTCTCCATGTCGGTGGATGGCTCGATGTCGGTAGGCACCAGCTCGGTGTCCCGGTCCGCCAGCCCGGTGTCCCGGTCCATGTCGGCTTCGCGCGCGGTCTCGGCCGCCGCCGCGTACTCGGCGGCGTGCTCCACCTCGGCCTCTTCCGGCGTCTCGGGCTCGGCCGGAGCCTCGGTGTCGAGATCGGTACGGGGCGGTGCCTCGGTGTCGGTGTAGGTGACCGTGTCGACCGGGACGTACCCGGGTGTCGGCTCGACCACGCCGGTCTCTCCGTACACCGGCTCGTCGGCCCGGGTCCGGTCCTCGTCGGCGACGAGCGCCTGCTCGCCCGCGTAGGTGGGCTCGGGCTCCTCGACCATGGTCGGCTCGTCGTCGGTCCGGAGCTCGTCGTCGGTCCGCAGCTCGTCCTCGCGCGCCGACTCGTCGTCAGCGGCGTCCGAGGCGGCCTCGGCCGGGGTGTCCACATCGGATGGCCGGTCGTCGGTGTCGTCGCGGTCCTCCGGGGCGGTGTACGGGTCGAGAGCCGGGGCCACCTCCGGATCCGGGTGGGTCCGCGGCTCGGTTTCCTCACTGCGCATGACGGTCTCCTCTCACCGGCTCGTGTTGTCGGTGGTGTCGGTCTCGGTGGTGGAGGCCCGCGCCACCGGGTCCTCGCCGAGCAGGTCGGCGAAGAGCGCCCGGTAGTGCACCACCGCCTGCCGGAGCTGTTCGGTGGTGGCCTCGCCACGCTCGTGCCGCAGGTAGATCTCGTGCGCGTCCCGGTAGTTGCCGAGCGTCCGGGCATGGTCGACGGACAGGTGGGCGATCTGGTCGTCGTACTCCTCGGTGGGGTAACCCCGTTCGGCGATGAGCCGGGTCACGAGCTCGTCCGCGGCGCCCACCGCGGCGTTCGGCTCGTCGACGAACTGGGCCTGGATGGTCTGCCACGCCGCGGCGTACTCCTCGCGCGCCTCGGGAGAGAGCTCGCGCAGTTCCAGCTCGGCGTGACGGCGTTCCCGTTCGCGCAGCTCGCGTTCGGCGGCGCGGACGCTGTCCTGTTCGGAGACGACCCGGTCGTATTCGGGACCGAAGCGCTCCCGCAGTGCCCGGCGACGGAAGACGTACCAGGCCGCGACTGCGGCCACGACCGCGAGCACGACAACGATGATGACGACAAGCGTGGTGGTCATGCCGGGAGATATTCCCGATTGGCGCTTTCGCCAACCCCACTTCGCGGAGTATCGACTGATCCGGATATTCGATAGGTTCGGTCAGATGAGGCTGCCGAAGACGTCAGTGATCCTGTTGGCCATCGTCACGCTGACCGCTACGACCGGGTTCGCCCGGCCCACCCGACCGTCCTGGGAGCTGCGCGAGACCGGAGTGACCGCGCGGCTACGGGGGCTGTCCGCGGTGAGCCACCGGGTCGCGTGGGCGAGCGGCAGTGCCGGGACGGTGCTCCGCACCGTGGATGGAGGCCGCACCTGGCGGTCGGTCGGGCCGGCCGGGACCGCGGACCTGCAGTTTCGCGACATCGAGGCGTTCGACGCCGACCACGCCGTGATCCTGTCGATCGGTCCGGGCGAGTCGTCCCGGGTCTACCTCACCAGCGACGCCGGGGCGAGCTGGACCGAGACGTTCCGCAACACCGATCCGCTGGCGTTCTACGACTGCCTGGCCTTCTCCGACCGGCACCGCGGGCTCGCGCTCTCCGACCCGGTGGGCGGCAGGTTCCGCGTCCTGTCCACCTCGGATGGCGGCCGCTCGTGGGAGGTGCTGCCCACCGACGGCATGCCGCCCGCACTGGCCGGGGAGTTCGCCTTCGCGGCCAGCGGTACCTGCCTGGTGGCCAAGGGCCGCGACGCGTGGTTCGCAACCGGTGGGGACGTACAGTCGCGGGTCTTCCGCAGCGGTGACCGGGGCCGGACCTGGCGGGTGACCGCGACCGCGGTGCCCAGCGGGCCCACCGCGGGCATCTACTCGCTGGCGTTGCGGGACCAGCGGCACGGCATCGCGGTCGGCGGGGACTTCACCGTGCCGCTGAGCGCACCGGACGCGGCGGCGACGAGCCGGGACGGCGGACGCACCTGGACCACCGCACCGGCCGAGCCGGGCGAGTACCGGTCGGGTGCGGCCTGGGCCGGCCGGATCGCGATCGCGGTCGGCCCGACCGGCAGCGACATTTCGCTCGATGGCGGTGCGCACTGGGCACGCTTCGACGGCGGCAGCTTCGACTCGGTCGACTGTGTAGGTCCGGTCACCTGCTGGGCCTCGGGCGAGAACGGCCGGGCCGCGGTGCTGACCTGGTCGCGCAGGTAAACCCTCGCCACTCCCTCGGCGGCGCCCTACCCGCGGCCCGTTGACCTTCCGGCGCTGTGACCGGCGGTCATACGCTCCCGGGGCGGTGCCGGCGGTCCCTCCTTCCCGGCGCCCGGGAACCGGAGGTACAACCCAGTGGCAGCGACCATTCGCGCCGGGCTCGCCCGCCCGGCAACCGTCATATTCGCCGTGGCCACCGTGGCCGCGTTCTCGGCCGTGGGGACGGGCAGCGCGCAGGCGCAGCCGGTGCGCTCGACCGACCTGTACATCGTCCAGGTGTCAGGTGCGCCCGTCGCCGCCTACGAAGGCGGCGTGGCCGGCATCCCGGCGACGCGGCCGGCGGCGGGCCGCAAGCTCGACCCGGGTTCGTCCGCGGTCCGGGCGTACCGGAGCCACCTCGCCGAGCGCCGCGCGACCGTGTTGCGGTCCGCCGGGATCAGCCCGTCGGAGAAGGTGTACGACTACGCGACCGCGTTCCACGGCTTCGCCGCCAGGCTGACCTCGGTCGAGGCGGAGCAGCTGCGGCGCACCCCGGGCGTCGCGCGCGTCTGGAAGAACCGGATCCTGTCCGCCCGCACGTTCACCACGCCGGAGTTCGTCGGGCTGGACGGGCGCAACGGGGTCTGGCGCAAGCAGTTCGGTGACCCGCGGCGGGCCGGCGAGGGCATCATCGTCGGCGTCATCGACTCCGGGTTCTGGCCGGAGAACCCGAGCTTCGGCCCGCTTCCCACGCCGCGGGCGGACCAGGCGGTCATCGACGCGAAGTGGCACGGCACCTGCGACGCCGGCGTGGAGGCGCCGGTGGCGTGCAACAACAAGGTGATCGGCGCGCGCTGGTTCAACGCGGCCGGGCTGTCGTCGGCGAATCCGGGCGAGTTCGACTCGCCGCGCGACTTCGACGGGCACGGCTCGCACACATCCAGCACCGCGGCCGGCAACCACGACATCGCCGCCACCATCAACGGCAACGCCGTCGGCCGGATCTCCGGTATGGCCCCGGCCGCGCGGCTGTCGATCTACAAGGTGCTGTACGCGAACGCGACCGGTACCCAGACCGTCGGCAGCACCGCCGACATCGTCGCCGCGATCAACCAGGCGGTCGACGACGGGGTGGACGTGATCAACTACTCGATCGGCGACAACGTCGACGACTTCCAGCCGGAGGAGCTGGCGTTCCTCAACGCCGCCGCGGCGGGCGTGTTCATCGCGGCGGCCGCGGGCAACGCCGGCCCCGGCGCATCCACAGTGGACAACGCGATGCCGTGGCTGACGACCGTGGCGGCCGGTACCCACGACCGCGGCTTCGCCAAGTCCGTGACGCTGGGCGACGGCCGTCGGTTCGACGGCGTCGGCGTGGAGCCGTCCCTGTCCAGCCGACCGCTGGTCGACTCGGTGAACGCCGGCGCCGGCGGCGCCACCCCGACCCAGGTGGCCCAGTGCCACAGTGGCGGGGCACTGGACCCGGCCAAGCTCGCCGGCAAGATCGTCCTGTGCGTCCGGGGTGGCAATACCCGGGTGGACAAGAGCCTCGCCGTTCAGCAGGGCGGCGGTGCCGGAATGATCCTCTACAACGCCACGCCGAACTCGCTCAACGCCGACTACCACGTCGTCCCGTCGATCCACGTGGACCACGTCGCCGGCGCGGCCATCAAGGCGTACGCCGCGACGGCCAGCCCGAGCGCGGCACTCTCGGCCGGCCGGCAGGTCACCGTACCGGCGCCGGACCTGGCGACGTTCTCCTCCCGCGGTCCGTCCCTGTCCAGCGACGGGGATCTGCTCAAGCCGGACATCACCGCACCCGGCGTGGACGTGATCGCGGCGGCGGCCCCGCCGAGCCACAACGGCAACATCTGGGACACCAACTCCGGCACCTCGATGGCCAGCCCGCACATCGCCGGGATCGCCGCGTTGCTGCTGGCGAAGCACCCGGGCTGGTCCCCCATGGCGGTCAAGTCGGCCATCATGACGACCGCCGTGCCACGCGACAGTGAGGGTGGGTCGATCGACGACCAGGCCACCGGCGGGGCAGCCACCCCGCTGGACTTCGGGGCCGGGCAGGTGGCCGCGGACCGCGCGTTCGACCCGGGCCTGGTCTACGACTCCGGGCCGGTGCAGTGGCTGCAGTACAGCTGTGGCATCGGGGTCCACCTGTTGCTGGAGGACGGGACCGACGTGTGCGACCTGGTGGGCACCGTCGACCCGAGCAACTTCAACAGCCCGTCGCTGGCCGTGGGCGACCTGGCCGGGAAGCAGACGCTGACCCGTACGGTGACGAACGTGACCGACCGGGCCGGAGTCTACGAGGCCGCCGTGGTGGCGCCGCCCGGGTTCACCGTGAAGGTCTCGCCGTCCCGGCTGGTGATCCTGCCCCGCCGGTCGGCGACCTTCACGGTGACCATCACCCGCACGACCGCCGGGTTCGGCACGTACGCGTTCGGGTCGCTCACCTGGACCGAGCGAGTCGGCAAGCAGGTACGGCACGCGGTCCGCAGCCCGATCGCGGTACGGGCGGTCCCGCTCGCCGCGCCCGGCGAGGCCACCGGTACCGGCCCGAGCGGGTCCGTGGCGCTGACCGTACGGGCCGGATACACCGGCACGCTGACCGCCGCCGGGTACGGGCTGCTGCCCTCGACGGTCAGCACGCTGTCGCTCACCGCCGACCCGGACGGTGGGTTCGACCCCGGCAACCCGGCACCGAGCGGGCGCACCGGCGCGGTCGACGTGACCGTGCCGGCGGGCACCGTGCTGGCGAGGTTCGCGACGTTCGACTCGGACTACGCGGCCGGTACCGATCTCGACCTCTTCGTCTACGCGAAGGACGGCGCCGGCGAGCTCACCTTCGTCGGCCAGAGCGCGGGCGGCACGGCGCAGGAGTCGGTCACGGTCACCGAACCGGGTGACTACGTGGCCTTCGTCGACCTGTTCGACCTGCCCGGCGGCACCGGCACGCTCGCCGTCACGCATCACCACTGGGCGGTCGGCGCGACGGACGCCGGCAACGTCACCGCAACCCCGGCCAGCCAGGCCGTCACGGTCGGCGGCACGGCCACCGTGACGGTGAGCTGGAACGGGCTGGCGGCCGGCGGGCACTACCTCGGCGCGGTCGAGTACGGGGACGGAAGCCAGGTGGTCGGACGGACGATCGTGGCCGTTGCCACCTGAACCAGGGGAGCGGAAGGTAGGGGTCGCCGGAGCTGTTCCCCGTTCAGCTCCGGCGACCCGATAACGCGGGACGTCACCGGCTGCGCGCGGCAGCCGGTGACGTCCGTGTTCGGGCCGCGGCGTCAGCCCAGGCTGGACCGGGCGGCCACCGCCGCGCCGCGGGCGCCGGCCATGTCGAGGTCCGGCACGAGCGCGAACGTCGCCACCCGGGCCTGCTCCTCGCGCAGCAGCGTGTGCTCCCGGACCGTGTCCAGGAACCAGGTGCGGAACTCGGGTCCGGTCTCGACCACGCCGCCCCCGACGAAGTACGCGTCCGGGTCGGTGAAGTTGGCCGCGATCGTGAACAGCCGGCCGAGCGCCATCGCCTGCTGCTCGAAGATCTTCCGGGCCAGCGGGTCGCCCCTCTCCCCGTACCCGCGGACCAGCTTCGCGGCCTTGTGCGGGTCGACCGCGCCCAGGTCATGCCCCGGGAACCTGGTCAGCCAGTACGGCAGCAGGTTCTTCTCGATGCCGGTCAGCGACGCGACGCTCTCCGCGTCGGCGGCGAACCCGCAGTTGCACTGCGGCACCGGCTGCCCGTCGGCCAGCAGCCCGTCCATCGGGATGTGCACGTGGCCCAGTTCGCCGGCCATCCCCGCGGCGCCGCGGACGACCTGCCCGGCCTCGATCACCCCGCCGCCGAGCCCCGTGCCGACGATCGCGGAGACAGATGCGTGCGCCGCCCCCGTGTCACCGAAGTGGACGTAGTGGGCATAGAGGGCGGCCGCATTGCCGTCGTTGTTGTAGACGACCGGCAGGCTCAGCCGCGCCTCGAGGGCGCCCCGGAAGTCGAAGCCGGCCCAGCCGGGGTGCGCGAAGTTGGTGGAGCCCTTCGACGAGATCACCCCGTCCGCGCTGGCCGGGCCGGGGGTGTCCAGCCCGACCGCGGCGACCGCATCCTTCGCCACGCCGGTCAGCTCGAGGACATGGTCGATGGCGGTGGCGACCGCGTCCACCGCGATGCTCGGCCCCTCCCGGACACTGCTCGGCGTCTCCACGAGGCGGTCCACCAGGAACCGCCCGGACGAGTCCAGGACCGTCGTGTTGTTGCTGGTCCCGCCGACGTCGATGCCCACGACAACCGGCCCTGGCGAAGGGTGCATCCGATCACAATAGACGGCCGCCGGCCGGGTCAGCGGGCGCGGGGATGACGATCTCTTGCGCCTCTTGCGCAATCTGAGCCCTCTCTTGAGAGAGTCTTGCAGGAAGTTTCTGCAAGGGCTACCGTGCGGGCAGCAGCGACCAGAGGAAGGCCGTCGATGGATCTCCGCGCCCGGCACCGCCGCCTGCTCCCCGCCGCCGCCGTGCTCGCCCTGGTGGCACCGCTCGGTCTGCTCAGCGCAGCCGGCCCACCGGAGCGCACCGGGCCCGACCAGTGGGTCGAGGCCGGTGCTCCACAGTGGAGGATCGAGCCGGGCGACGCCGCGCTGGCCACCGCGGGCGACCGCTCCGGCCGCAACGAGCAGTTCTACTTCGTACTGCCGGACCGGTTCGCCAACGGCGACCCGGGCAACGACCGCGGCGGGCTCTCCGGCGACCGGACGGCCACCGGACTCGACCCGACGGACAAGGGCTTCTACCATGGCGGCGATCTGCGCGGCGTGATCGACCGGTTGGACTACATCCAGGGCCTCGGCACCACCGCGATCTGGCTCGCTCCGGTCTTCACCAACCGCCCCGTGCAGGGCATCGGCGCGAACGCGTCCGCCGGCTACCACGGGTACTGGATCACCGACTTCACCCGGGTCGATCCGCACTTCGGGACGAACGACGATCTCAGGCGCCTGGTGCGCCTCGCCCACGACCGCGGCATCAAGATCTACCTGGACATCGTCGTCAACCACACCGCGGACGTGATCCGCTACGCGGAGGACCGGTACTCCTATGTGGACAAAGTGACCTCGCCGTTCACCGACACGATGGGCCGGCCGTTCGAGGACCGCAACTACTCCGACGGTGCGCGCGGGTTCCCGACCGTGGACGCCGGCGCGGGCCCGTACACGCCGGTCTTCGAAACCCCCGCGGACGCCCGGGTCAAGAAGCCGGCCTGGCTGAACGACCCGGCCATGTACCACAACCGTGGTGACTCGACCTTCTCCGGCGAGAACAGCGAGTACGGCGACTTCTTCGGCCTCGACGACCTGTGGACCGAGCGGCCCGAGGTGGTCTCCGGCCTGTCGAAGATCTACCGCGACTGGATCGACAGCAGCGGGATCGACGGCTTCCGGCTCGACACCGCCAAGCACGTGAACCTCGACTTCTGGCCGCAGTTCGCCGACCGGGTGAATCGGCCCGGGTTCTTCATGTTCGGCGAGGTGTTCAGCGCCGATCCGGAGTTCACCTCGACGTACGTGCGCCGCGGCCGGTTGCCGGCGACCCTCGACTTCCCGTTCCAGGCGGCGGCGAGCGGCTTCGCCACCGGCTCCGGTACCGCCCGCGGGCTCGCCGACCTGTACGCGGCCGACGACCTCTACGCCGCCCGGGACACCGACGCCGGCCGGCTGCCCACGTTCCTCGGCAACCACGACATCGGCCGGATCGGGCACGTCGTCGCGGCCAGCGGTACCGACCCCACCACCCACCTCCGGCGCGACCAGCTCGCGCACGAGCTGATGTTCCTCACCCGGGGCCAGCCGGTGGTCTACTCCGGGGACGAGCAGGGCTTCACCGGCGCGGGTGGGGACAAGGACGCCCGGCAGGACATGTTCGCCAGCCGGGTGGCCGACTACCTCGACGACGACCTGCTCGGTACCGACCGGACGCACGCGGTCGACCAGTACGACGCGGGCCACCCGCTCTACCGGACGATCGCCGCGCTCGGCGCCCTGCGCGCCGCCCACCCCGTGCTGCGCGACGGTCTGCAGGTGACCCGGCACGCCGCCGACGGCCAGGGCGTGTTCGCGTTCTCGCGGGCGGATCGCGGCAGCCGGACCGAGTACCTCGTCGCCGCCAACAACGCCACGACCGCGCAGACCGTCACCGTGGACACCTGGTCGGCCGGTACGCGGTTCGCCGCGGTCTACGGCGCCGGCGGCGGCCTGACCGCCGGCGCCGACGGGCGGGTGACGCTGACCGTACCGGCACTCTCCACAGTGGTCTACCGGGCCGGTCGGCCGGTCGCCGCCGGCGACGCGCCCACACTGCGCCTGGTCACCCCGGCAGCGGTCGCGAACCGGGTGCCGGTGGTCGCCGAGGTGACCGGCGACCCGCTCGCCGCGGTCACGGTCGCCGTCCGCGTCGGCAGCGGACCGTGGCGCCTCCTCGGTACGGGCAGACGCGTCTACCACGACCTCGCCGGCCTGGCCGGCGGCACCCGCCTGGAGTACAAGGCGGTGGTGCGCGACGGGCTCGGCCGGACCGCATCGGCGCTCGCCACCTCCCGCGTCGCCACGCCGCCCCGGGCGGCCGCGCGGGACTGGCTGCTCGTGCACTACCAGCGGCCGGACGGCGCGTACGGCGACTGGGGCCTCTACACCTGGGGCGACATCGACCCGGCCTGGCAGACCCCGTGGCCGACCGGGCAGCCGTTCGCCGGGGAGGACTCCTACGGCCGGTTCGCCTGGGTGAAGCTGCGCCCGGATGCGCGCAGCGTCGGCTTCCTGGTGGTGAACCCGGCCGGGGTCAAGGACGTCGAGGCGGACCGGCTCGTCGACCCCACCCGACAGGGTGAGATCTGGCTGAAACAGGCGGATCCCGCCATCTACCCGAGCGAGGCGGCGGCGACCGGAGGCGTGACCGTCCACTATGGCCGGCCGGACGGGTCGTACACCGGCTGGGGTCTGCACCTGTGGGGCGACGGGCTGGCGTCCGGGGTGCCGACCGAGTGGACGAACCCGCGGCAGCCGGACGGCGTGGACTCCTACGGCGCGTTCTGGCGCGTCCCGCTCGCCGACCCGACCTCGACGCCACCAAAGCGGGTGAACTTCATCGTGCACCGCGGCGACGAGAAGGACCCCGGCCCGGACCAGTCGCTCGACCCGGCGCTGCAGAGCGAAGCCTGGGTGCGCTCCGGCGAGGCCGTGGTCCACCCGACCCGGGCCGCCGCCGAGCACACCGCGGTGCTTCACTACCGGCGTACCGACGGCGACTACGCCGGCTGGGGCCTGCATCTCTGGGACGGGGCGGCCACCCCGACGGACTGGGCCAACCCGATGCCGCCGGCCGGGCAGGACGCGTACGGCCTGGTGTTCCGGGTGCCGCTCGCGGCCGGAGCGACCGGGCTGTCGTACATCGTGCACCGCAGTGACACCAAGGACCTGCCCGAGGACCAGCGGCTCGACGTCGCCACCTCGGGCCACGAGGTGTGGCTGCAGGCCGGCGTGCGCGGCCACCTCCGCCCGGCACCGGCCACCGTGGCCCGCGACCTGGACATCACCAAGGCCCGCGGGCACTGGATCGACCGGTCCACGCTGGCGTGGCAGACCGGGCCCACCGACGGCAAGGTGTACGGCCTCGCGGTGGCGCCGGGCGGCGGTCTGTCTATCGTGGATGGTGTGCTCACCGGGGACTTCACCGAGCTGCCGCTGACCGCCGCCCGGGGCGGGCTGACCGAGGCGCAGCGCAACCGCTTCCCGCATCTGTGGGCGTACCGGGCCTTCGGCGTCGCCGCGCCGGACATCCGGGCCGCGCTGCGCGGGCAGCTCGTACTCACCGAACGGGACCACGAGGGCAGCCTGCTGTCGGCGACCGGCGTCCAGATCCCCGGCGTGCTCGACGACGTCTACGCGGCCGCCGCACGCGACGCGAGGCTCGGCGCCACGTTCCATCGTGGACGCCCGACGCTCGCGGTGTGGGCGCCGACCGCCCGCTCGGTCGCCCTGGAGCTCGCCTCCGGCATCGTCCCGATGGCCCGCGACGACCGTACCGGCGTCTGGCGGGTGACCGGGGACCGGTCCTGGCGGGGCCAGTTCTACCGGTACCGGGTCGAGGTCTGGCAGCCGGCCGCGCAGCGGATCGTGACCGCGTCGGTCACCGACCCGTACTCGGTCTCGCTCGCGGCGAACTCGACGCACAGCCAGATCGTGGACCTGAGCGATCCCGCGCTCGCCCCGGCCGGCTGGGCCGGGCTGGGCAAGCCCGCGCCGACCGCGCGCCCGCACGTCCAGGAGCTGTCCGTGCGGGACTTCTCGATCGCGGACACCTCGGTTCCGGCGGCGGCCCGGGGTACGTACGCGGCCTTCACCGACCCGGGCACCGCCGGCATGACACACCTGCGTGGACTCGCCGCCGCCGGGGTCACCCATGTCCACCTGCTGCCGGCGTTCGACTTCGCCACGATCCCGGAACGGCGGGCGGACCAGGCGCCGCCGCCGTGCGACCTCGCCTCGCTACCGCCGGACTCACCGCAGCAGCAGGCGTGCATCGCCCGGGTCGCGGCCACCGACGGCTACAACTGGGGGTACGACCCGCTGCACTACACGGTGCCCGAGGGCGGGTACGCCACCGACCCGGACGGCAGCGCCCGGATCGGCGAGTTCCGCCGGATGGTCGCCGGGCTCAACGGTGCCGGACTGGGCGTGGTGCTGGACGTCGTCTACAACCACACCTCGGCGGCCGGAACCGACCCGAGGTCCGTGCTCGACCAGATCGTGCCCGGCTACTACCACCGGCTGCTGCCCGACGGTACCGTCGCGAACTCGACCTGCTGCGCGAACACCGCGCCTGAGCACGCGATGATGGGCAAGCTCGTGGTCGACTCGGTGCTCACCTGGGCGCGGCAGTACAAGGTGGACGGTTTCCGGTTCGACCTGATGGGCCACCACCCGAAGGCGAACATGCTCGCGGTCCGGCAGTCGCTCGACTCGCTGACCCGCGCCCGCGACGGCGTCGACGGCCGCGCGATCGTGCTCTACGGCGAGGGCTGGGACTTCGGCGAGGTGGCCGGCGGCGCGCGGTTCGTCCAGGCGACCCAGCGCAACCTCGCCGGCACCGGGATCGCCACGTTCAACGACCGGCAACGCGACGCGGTACGCGGCGGCGGCCCGTTCGACGGCAACCCGCGGCTGCAGGGCTTCGCGTCCGGCCTGTTCACCGACCCGAACGGCGACCCGGTCAACGGTTCGGCGGCCGACCAGCGGGCCCGGCTGCTGCACCAGCAGGACCTGATCAAGGTCGGCCTGGCGGGCAACCTCGAGGACTACCGGTTCGTCGCGTCGTCGGGCCGGACGGTGACCGGCGCGGACGTGGACTACAACGGCTCGCCGGCCGGCTACACCGCGGCACCGGCCGAGGCGGTCACCTACGTCGACGCGCACGACAACGAGATCCTGTACGACGCGCTGGCCTTCAAGCTGCCGGTCACGACATCGGCCACGGACCGGGCGAGAATGCAGGTCCTCGCACTCTCCACTGTGGTCTTCTCGCAGGGCACCGGCTTCGTCACGGGCGGCAGCGAGCGGCTGCGCTCGAAGTCGCTGGACAAGAACTCGTACAACTCGGGGGACTGGTTCAACCAGATCCGCTGGGACTGCGCGGACGGCAACGGGTTCGGCACCGGCCTGCCGGCGGCGCCGGACAACGGGTCGCGCTGGCCCTACGCGGCGCCGCTGCTCGCGAACCCCGCGCTGGTGCCCGGCTGCGACGCGGTGGACCTCGCCGACCGGCGCTACGCGGAGCTGCTGCGGATCCGGGCGAGCACCCCGCTGTTCGCGTTGGGCACCGCGGCGCAGGTGCAGGACGGGCTGTCGTTCCCGCTCTCCGGAGTGGACGAGACGCCCGGCGTCCTCACGATGCTGCTGCGCGGCGGCGGTACCACCGTGACCGTGGTGTTCAACGCGACGCCGCAGGCCGCGGCGCAGACCGTGCCGGCGCTGCGCGGCGCCGACCTGTCCCTGCACCCGATCCTGCGGACGTCGGTGGACCCGGCGGTGCGGACCGCCTCGTTCACGCCCGCGACGGGCACGTTCACCGTCCCGCCGCGCTCGGTGGCGGTATTCGTCGGTTAGGAGGGCTTGCCGAGCTCGTGCCAGGACTTCTCGGACACGTCGACGTCGTAGTGCCTGGCGGCGGCGAGGATGTTCGCGAAGGCCTGGTCGCGCTCGCGGTCGGTGACGTCCTCGACCTGATCGAAGCGGGCCAGCGCGTTGCGGACGTGGCTCGCGTCGGTCAGCGGTTCCTTCCGCTTCTCGGGGAAGGCGAAGACGCTGTCGGGCAGATCGCTACGCTCGGTCAGCTCACCGTGCTTCTCGTGCGGTTTCCAGGTGGTCTTCATGACCTTCGACGTACCCGGTTGTCCGGCCGTCACACCTCGCGGAGCGTCACCCCTGTCCCACCGGGATCGTCTGCTCCACCAGGAACCTGGCCACCGCGGCCACGTCCCGGTGGGCGGCGTACACGGCCCGCTGCCGCGCGGCGCCCGAACCGTGCGACCTGATCAGCGCGACGAGGTCCTCGACCGGCTCCCGGTCGCCGTGCGCGCCGAGCGCCGGCTCCACCCGGTCGACCAGCTGGTCGACGAGCTCCCAGGCCGGCCGGACGTCCGCGCCCAGCACGTCGACGCCCATGCCCTCCAGGCCGTCGCGGGCGGCCCGCCAGTGCGCGGCCTGCAGCAGCACGTCGTCCGGCGACGGCGCGGTGTGCCCGGCGCGTACCTCCGCGATGGCGTTCGCGACCAGTGCCCGGGTGAGCGCGGCCACCAGCACCGTTTCGTCCACAGTGGAGCACACGTCGCCAGTGCGCATCTCGATCGTCGGGTAGCGCGGCGAGAGCCTCGTGTACCAGTAGACCATCCGCTTGTCGATCATCGCACCGGCCGCGATCAGGTCGGCGACCGTCCGGTCGTGGTGCTCCGCGGAGTCCAGCCACGGCGGCGGCCCGCTGCTCGGCCACCGGGTGACCATCACCGAGCGCCAGCTCGCGTACCCGGTGTCGCGCCCGTCCGCGTACGGCGAGTTGACCGACAGCGCGTGCAACACCGGTAGCCAGGGGCGCAGGTGGTTGCTGACGGCCGCGGCCAGGTCCCGGTCGCCGACCCCGACATGCACGTGGCACGCGCAGACGCCCTGCACCTCGACGAGCGCCCGGAACTCGTCGGCCATCCGGGCGTACCGGTCTCCGGGTGCCACGGGCGGGTTACCCGGGAAGTCCAGCAGCCCGGTGCCGGCCGCCATCAGCCGGCAGCCGGCCCGCTCGGCCGCCTCGGCCACGCACAGCCGCAGGTGGACCAGCCACCAGCGCAGTTCGTCAAGCTTCCGGCAGACCGGGGTGGACACCTCGATCTGCGTCGAGAGCAGCTCGTGCCGGACCCTCGGCTGCAACTCGTCCGGCAGCTTCGCGAGTACGTCGTCGGCGCGCGTGGTCACCCGCCAGGAGTCCGGGTCGACGAGCAGGAACTCCTCCTCGACACCGAACGTCAAACCATCCCGCACCGCCATCTCCTCCCGCCAGAGGCCCGCCGATGCTCAGATGCATCGAAATAGGCAAATCTGACGATAGCAAGATGACGCCAGAGAGTCAGGATGCAGTAACGCAGGGGGTCGGTAGGTCAGGGGTTGGTGGGTCTGGGGTTGGTGGTCAGGGGTCGGTGGTCAGGGGTCGGTGGTCAGGGGTCGGTGGTCAGGGGTCGGTGGTCAGGGTGCGCTGACGAGGCGCTGCCGCTGGCGGCCGAGGCCCTCGACCTCCAGTGCCATCACGTCCCCGGCCACACGAGGTAGGGGAACCGGCCCGACAGGGCGACGCCCTGCGGCGTACCGGTGTTGACGATGTCGCCCGGGTCGAGGACCAGAAACTGGGACAGGTGCCAGACCAGCTCGTACACGCCGAAGATCATGTCGGCGGTGGTCGAGTCCTGGCGGGGCTCGCCGTTGACCCACGAGCGCAGGCGCAAGGCCTGCGGGTCGGCGACCTCGTCGGCCGGCACCAGCCACGGCCCGAGCGGGTTGAACGTCTCCGCGCACTTGCCCTTCGACCACTGCCCGCCCGAGCGCTCGATCTGCAGGGCCCGCTCGGAGACGTCGTTCGCGACCGCGTACCCGGCGATGTGAGCCGCTGCGTCGGCCGGTGCGGAGAGGTAGCGGGCGGTCCGCCCGATCACCACGGCGAGTTCGACCTCCCAGTCGGTACGCGTGGCACCGCGCGGGATGCGAACGTCGTCGTCCGGGCCGACGACGGTGTTCGGGTGTTTGAAGAACACGACCGGTTCCGCGGGTGGCTCGGCGCCGGACTCGGCCGCGTGTGCGGCGTAATTCTGCCCGATGCAGACCACCGCGCCGGGCCGGGCGATCGGTGCCGCCACCCGGGCGCCGACCTGATCCGGCGTCTCGGCCAGCTTCGGCAGCGAGCCGAGCGCATCCCGGACCCGCGCCATCCCGTCCGCGGCGAGGAACGCGCCGTCGATGTCCGGGGTGAGGGCCCGGATGTCGAAGACGCCGTCGTCGGTGTAGACCGCCGGGAACTCGCCACCCACCGGTCCGAACCGCATCAACCGCATTGCGAGGAGCTCCCGTCAGTCGTGCTGCTGTGGCTCGGGCAGCGGCTGGCCGGTGTCGTCCCAGACGTTGCCCGAGTTCTGGCTCAGCACGGTCTTCGTGCTGATCAGGATCGGACAGTGGAAGGTCGACCCGCGCCCGAACCGGTTGCCGACGACGTAGATACCGGTCATCGGGGTGGGGCCCGCCCGTGTGCGAGAAGTTCAGCGAGCAACCACCGCGTGGTCAGAGCCAGCGACCCGCGCACCGGCACAACCTACTCCCTCCGCCGGGCCCGGGTCACCCCACCGCGAACGCGCGCACGATGGTCTGCTCGGTGTGGTTGCCGGCCGTGTCGGCGGCGGTCGTGCGGACCGAGACGAAGTCCCCGGCCGCCAGCAGCCCGGCGGGTACGGTCGCGCGGAACACGTCCCGGCCGGCCCGGACGAGGTCGAGCGCGCGCCAGGTGAGACCGTCGTCAGTGGACAGCGCCAGGGTCGTGCCGGTCACCCGCCCGGTCGCCGAGACCTCGACGGTCACCACCGCACCCGGCGTGACGCGGTTGGTCGCGTCGACCGGCACGTGCACCGCCACGTCCACGATCGGCGCCTCGGTCGGCGGCCGGTCCCTTCTCGGCGGGGTCGACACGAACGTCCAGCTGGACTCGACCCGGCCGGACAGCGCCATCAGCCCCGGGCGCAGTTCGAGGCTGCGGGTGAGCCGGAAGGTGGCCGTACCCGCCGGGACCTCGCGCACCCCCAGCGGGTCCTCGCCCTCGGCGAGCAGCACACCGTTGCGGTACAGCGCGTACGACCGGTGCGTGAACACGTGGCCGGAGAGCGTGCCGGCGTGCGGCCCGTCGTCGGCCAGGTCGTCCATGCCGATCAGCAACCCGGTCGCGGTGCGGGACGCGCCGGCCCGGGTTCGCAGCGGGGCGCGCAGCCAGTCCTGGTCAACCTGCTGACCCGACCGGTACACCGCGGGCGCCTGGCAGTAGCCGCCCACGCCCTCCTCGCCGGCCAGCAGCCCGGTGCACTGGAACCAGGACTGGGCCGTACCGCCGGTCACGAACTCCGTGCGTACCTGCGGCGCCGGCCCGGGCAGCGGCTGAAGCACCGCCACGCTGACCGGGTTGATGTCGGTGAACGCGAACCGGGCCTCGCGGTACCCCAGCTCCGTCACCGGCACCCGATACGTCGTGCGCACCCGACCGAGCCGCCCGGCGTCCGCGACGAACTGCGGCACCGGGAACGCCGGCCCCGCGAACAGCAGATCGTACGTGGGGCCGCCGCCCACGGTGTCCAGCCGCCACTTGGTCGACAGCTCGAGCCGCCCGTGCCGGGCCGGCGCGGTGGGTGTCAGGAACAGCTTGCCCTCGATCACGTCCTGCGCGCTGGTGTCGTAGCCAAGCACGAAACCGTTGCCGGCCCGGTCCTTCGCGGCCACGAACACGCGCAGGTCGACGGGTACCGTCTGGACACCCGGCACCGCCACCGACACCGGTTCCGCGGTCCGGGCGTCGAGCACGATCTCGCCGTCCGCGTCGATCTCGACCTCGCCGAGGGTCACGATCGCCACCGAGGTGACCACGACCGCGCTGGTGTCCGGATCCGGCTCGCCCTCCCCGAGCGTCGGGATCGCGGCCGTGACCGTGTAGGAGCCGGGCGGTACCCGTACCGTGCCCTCACCGCCCGTCAGGAGCACCGGATCCGGCGGCGACGCGGTGATGTCGCGCAGGTTGATCAGGGTGGCCAGGGTCTCGATGGAGCCGGACCTGCCCGCCCGGTCGACCGCGCGTAGGCGGACCACGTGCCGGGTGGACTCCTTGACCACGCCCACCGGGACGCGTACCGCGCCGACCGTGACCGCCCCGGCGAAGGCGCCCGCGCCGCCCAGGGCCACGGCCAGGGTCGCCGTCGCGGTGGCTGACCCGTGCGCCGGTACGGTCAGCCGCGCGGGCCGGACGGTCAGCATGCCCGCCGGGGCCCGGCGCCCGTCCGGCGCGCGCAGGTCGGTCCCGAGCGCGACGGTCACCGGCCCGTCACCACCATTGTGGACGGTCAGGGTCCGGTCGACCGGCGGCAGTCCGGCCTGCGGGTAGCTGACGAAGCCGAAGCTCACCGACGACGGGTCGGCGAAGGTCCGTTGCGGGACGGCGGCGGCCAGGTCGAGCCGGCCCCCGCCGGCCGCGAAGGCGCCCTCCGGGAGCGGCGTGGCAGTGCCGGTCAGCGCCGCCTTGAGCATCGCGGGTGTCCACTGGGGACGCTGCTGGGCGAGCAGCGCGGCGGCGCCCGCGACCTGAGGAGCGGCCATCGACGTCCCGCTGAGCCGGGTGTAGAGCCTGCTGACCGGGTCGCCGAGCGAGGTGCCCGCGGCCCGGGCCGCGACGATGTCCACACCGGGCGCGACCAGGTCCGGCTTGACCGCGTGGTCACCGAGCCGGGGGCCGCGCGCGGAGAACGGGGCGAGCCGGTCGCGCCGGTCCACCGCGCCGATGGTCAGCGCGGCGTCGGCGGCACCGGGTGCGCCGACCGTACCGGCGGCCGGCCCGTTGTTGCCCGCGGTCGCGACGAAGAGCACCCCGTGCGAGGCGGTCAGGGCGTCCACAGCGAGGCTGAGTGGGTCCCGCCCGGTGCTCGGCACGTCCGAGCCGAGCGACATGTTGACGATCCGCGCGCCCTGGCCGGCCGCCCACTCCATGCCGGCGATGATGTCGGAGAACCGGCCGTTACCGTTGTCGTCGAGGACCTTCCCGGACAGCAGCGACGCGCCGAACGCGACGCCCCGCCGGGCGCCGCCGGCCGCGGCGCCGGTGCCGGCGAGGAGCGAGGCGACGTGCGTACCGTGTCCATTGTGGTCGGTCGCATCCGGCGTACCGGTGAAGTTCTCCGCGGCGGCCACCTGACCGGCGAGGTCGGGGTGGGTGGCGTCGACACCGGTGTCGAGCACGGCTACCCGGACGCCCGCGCCGGACAGACCCGCCGCCCACGCGGCCGGCGCGCCGATCTGGGTGAGGTTGCGGTCCAGCCGCTCGTCCCGGCGCGCCTGCGCCCGCCCCGCCGCGGCGCGCACCGGCGCGTCGAGCCAGATGGTGGCCGAGGCCGAGGCGACCGACGTGGTGGTGTCCTTGGGCAGGTCGACCGCGACCGCACCGATGCTGGGCAGGCTGCGCCCGGCGGCCCGCAGCCCTACGGCCGAGCGCATGATCAGCGGCAGCGTCGGTGACGACGCGTCGTCGAGCCCCGCCCGGATCAGGCCGGTCACGTCGAACAGCGCCGGGTCCAGGTGCTCGGGTACCAGCGCGGCGACGTCGCTCGGCAGCACCCGGACGGACCCGCCGGTGTACGTCGTGGCGAAGTGCACCTGCCGGCCCGGGCGGGCCGCCGCCGTGATCGCCACCAGCGGAGCGCCCTGCGGCCCGGGCCGTACCGTGACCCGGTCGCCGGTGACCAGCGTGACCGTGACCGGCGGCGATGCGGCGCCCGGCGCTCCGGACGCGGCCGGCACCGCCGCTGCGGGCGGCGGCAGGATCAGGACCAGAACCAGCGGTACGACCACCGCGAGCACGCGTCGCCTCATCGCGACCTCCCAGGGGCATAGGTACCCGACGATACGCCGAGACGGGCGCCGTCCGAAAGATTCGCCGGGCCATCGAGGACTTGCTCCGGCGCCGGTGCTCGCGGACGCCCCGCAGCATCCATCATGGATGATCAGACGACCGCACAGGCCGTCCCGTTGACGGAGAAGGCCGCCGGCTCCGAGGTGTTACCGGTATGCGTGCCGTTGAAGCCGATCGTCGTACCCTGGCCGGGCGGGAGCGTGGCGTTCCATGCCAGCCCGGTGGCCGTGACGCCCGACCCGCTGGGTGTCCATGTCGCGGACCAGCCCGGCGGGGTCAGTGCCTGACCGGCCGGCAGGGTGAACCGCAGTGTCCAGGTCAACGGCGCGGTACCGGTGTTGGTCAATGTCAGGCCGGCGGTGAAGCCGTTGGAGCCGCCCCACGGGCTGATCGTGTACGCGACCCGGCAGGCACCCGAACCACCGGTCGTCGGCGGCGCACTGGTCGGTGGCCGCGTGGTGGACGTCGGCGGCGGAGCACCGGAGGTGGGCGGCGGCTGGGTGACCCCGCCGAGCGCGGCGGTCAGCGCCGGGTACCACCGGGTGCGCGTGACCCGTCGCTGCGCGGTGATGCGTACTGGTCGGCTCCGGTGTGGGGCCGCCCGCACGTGCGCAGCCCCACACCGGCTGGGCCGATCAGCGCGAGAACACCTGGAACTCCGCGATCCGCACCTCGGTGCGGGCCGGGCTGGCGGTCGTGCAGTCGGTCGCGGCCCGCGGGTCGTCGTCCTGCTCGCCCGCGTACGCCGGGCCACCCGTGCACTGGCTCGTCAGCACCTGCAGCCGCAGGTGCGTGGCGACGATCGGGAACAGGTGGAACGAGCGCAGGTTCGTGTCCGGTACGAACGCCCGG
>Ga0209481_10000009_pt1 | contig 124683 bp, 88 predicted proteins | sample SoiMetdeltSBSDD3_FD_187598 | JGI IMG/M metagenome (GOLD analysis project Ga0209481, IMG submission 187598) | Bulk soil microbial communities from a Populus tree surrounding site in Tennessee, USA - Soil MetaG P. deltoides SBSDD3 (SPAdes) (version 2) | ecosystem: Environmental > Terrestrial >...
CCACGTTGGAGAGCGGTCACGGCGAGGTGCAGGGCTACCAGCGAGGAGGAGCAGGCGGTGTCGACGGTGACCGCCGGGCCCTGCAGCCCGAAGGTGTACGCGATCCGCCCGGACACCACACTCGGCGAGTTCCCGGTCAGCAGGTAGCCACCGGACTCGTCATCCGCCTCGTGCATGCGCGGGCCGTAGTCCTGCGCCATCACGCCGAGGTACACGCCGGTTGCGCTGCCGCGCAGGCCGGCCGGGTCGACACCGGCCCGTTCGAGCGCCTCCCAGGTCGTCTCCAGCAGCAGCCGCTGCTGCGGGTCCATCGCGGTCGCCTCGCGCGGGCTGATGCCGAAGAACTCCGCGTCGAACTCGTCGGCGTCGTAGAGGAACCCGCCCGCCTGGACGTACGCCGCGGACGGCAACGCCTCCAGGTTCCAGCCCCGGTCCTGCGGGAACGGGCCGATCGCGTCCCGCCCCTCCGCGACCAGCTGCCACAGATCCTCCGGTGAGCGCACCCCACCCGGGAACCGGCACGCCATCCCCACGATCACCACCGGATCGTCGGCCACGGCCACGGCCGTGGCGCGGGGCGCCGCCGCCTGCTCCGGCGGGCCGCCCAGCAGCCGGCTGCCGAGGTGCGCGGCCAGGTCGTGCGGCGACGCGTACTCGAAGAGCACCGTGGTCTTCAGCCGCAGCCCGGTCCGGGCGACCAGCCGGTTGCGCAGCTCGACCGCGGTGACCGAGTCGAGCCCGAGGCTCTTGAACGCGAGCCGCGGGTCGACCGCCTCGTCCGGGTCGTGCCCGAGCACCGCCGCCGTCTCGGTCAGCACGAGGTCGAGCAGGGTGTCGTTGCCGTCCTGGGTGGACAGTCCGGACAACCGGGACCGCAGGTCGGTACCGTCGGCACCCGCTCCGGCGCCGGTGCGGGCTCCGGACGCCGCCGCGGGTCGCTCGACCGCCGTACCCGCCGGGTCCAGCCAGTACCGGCGGCGCTGGAACGGGTAGGTCGGCAGGTCGACGACGGAGGTGCCCGGTGCGAAGGCCGGCCGCCAGTCCACCGCGACACCGGTCGTGTACAGCCCGGCCAGCGAGCTGAGGAACCGGCGCGGACCGGGCTCGTCCCGGCGCAGCGAGCCGAGTACCACCGCGTCCGACTCCGCGTCCTCCAGCGTGTCCTGTACCGCCATCGCCAGGACCGGATGCGGGCTTGCCTCGACGAACGCGTCGTGGTCCGCGACCGCGCGCACGGCCTGCTGGAACTTGACGGTCTCGCGCAGGTTGCGGTACCAGTACCCGGCGTCCAGCGCCGCGGTGTCCAGCAGCCCGCCGGTCACCGTGGAGTAGAACGGAATGCGTGGCGGGCGCGGGCTGACCGGGGCCAGCGCGGTGATCAGCCGCTCGCGGATCGCCTCGACCGCGGCGGAGTGCGAGGCGTAGTCGACCGGCACCTTGCGCGCCCGGATCTCGTCCGCCTTGCACTCGGCGACCAGTGCCTCGACCGCCTCGACGGCGCCCGAGACGACCAGCGAGCGCGGCCCGTTGAACGCGGCGATCCCGATCCGGTCGCGCCGCCCGTCCCACGCCCGGCCGCGCAGACGGCGGTCCAGTTCCTCCGGCGTCAGCTCGACCGAGGCCATCGCACCGGTACCGGTGACCGAGCGGATGATGGCGCTGCGGACAGCCACCACCCGAGCGGCATCCACAAGGGACAGAGCGCCGGAGACGTACGCGGCGGCCACCTCACCCTGCGAATGGCCGATGACCGCGGCCGGCTCGACGCCGAACGAGCGCCACAGGTCGGCCAGCCCGACCATGACGGCGAACAGGGCCGGCTGCACGACGTCGACGTTGTCCAGCCCGGGCGCCCCGGGTGCGCCGCGCAGCACGTCCTCGAGCGACCAGTCGACGAACGGGGTCAGCGCGGTCGCGCACGCGTCGATGCTGGCGCGGAAGACGTCCGAGTTGTCGAGCAGGTCCACGGCCATGCCGGGCCACTGCGAACCCTGGCCGGGGAAGACGAAGACGGTACGGTCCCGCCGCCGCGCGGTGCCGGTGACCTGTGCCGGTGTGGGCCGCCCGGCGGCGAGCGCGGCCAGCTCGGACGCGAACTCGTCGCGGGTGCCGGCGAATAGGACCGCCCGGTGCTCGAATGCGGACCGTGCCACGGCCCGGGCGTATCCGATCTGCGCGACCTCCTGGTCCGGGTGGCTCTCCAGGTGGCCGCGCAGCCGGTCGGCCTGGTCCCGCAGCGCCGCGCCGGAGCGGCCGGAGACGGGCACCGGGACCGGCCCACCGCGGAACGCACCCGGCCGACCTGTCGCCGCGCGCGGCGCGGCCGGTGGCGCCTCCACCACGACATGGCTGTTCGTCCCGCCGACGCTGAACGAGGAGACCCCGGCGAGCGCCGGCGCGTCCGGGCGCGGCCACCGGCCGAGCTGAGCCTGGACCCGCAGGTTGAGGCCGGTCAGGTCGATGGCCGGGTTCGGGGTGGTGTAGTTGAGGCTGGGCGGGAGCTGCCCGTGCACGACGGAGAGTACGACCTTGACCAGACCGGCCATGCCGGCCGCGGCACCGAGGTGGCCCACGTTCGTCTTGGCGGACCCGACCAGCAGCGGGGCGCGACCGGTGCCGGCGGTACCGACCACCGCGCCGAGCGCCGCCGCCTCGATCGGGTCGCCGACCTTCGTACCGGTGCCGTGCAGCTCGACGTACTGGACATCGGCGGGGTCGACCCCGGCCCGGGCGTACGCGAGCCGCAGCACCTCGCGCTGGGCCGCTTCGTGCGGCACGGTGAGCCCGGCGCCGCCGCCGTCGTTGTTCACCGCGGTCCCGCGCAGGACGGCGTGCACCCGGTCGCCGTCCGCCAGCGCCCGCGCCAGTGTCTTGAGCACGAGGATCGCGCCGCCCTCGCCGCGGACGTACCCGTTGGCTCGCGCGTCGAAGGCGAAGCACTGCCCGTCCGGGGAGAGGCCACCGAACTTTTCGGCGAGGAAGGCGCTGTCCGGTGCGATGGTCAGCTCGACCGCACCGGCCAGGGCGAGATCGCTCTCGCCGGTGCGCAGGCTCTCCGCGGCCAGGTGGACGGCGACCAGCGACGACGCCTGCCCGGCGTCGACGCTCAGGCTCGGGCCGCGCAACCCGAGCAGGTACGAGATGCGGTTCGCGACCACGCTGCGGCTCACGCCGGGGAACGCGTGGTGGCTGACCGCGTCGGGATCCGCCTGCCCGATGACGCTCGCGTAGTCGTCGGCCATCACGCCGAGGAAGACGCCGGCCCGCCGGCCGTGCAGGTCCGCGGGGACGATCCGGCCGTCCTCCAGCGCCTCCCAGGCCAGCTCCAGCATCAGGCGCTGCTGCGGGTCCATCATCAGGGCTTCGCGCGGCGCGATCCCGAAGAACCCGGGGTCGAAGAGGTCGACCTCGGCCAGCAGCCCGGCCCGCCGACCGATGGCACCGCGCTCGGGCGGCACGTCGGTCACCGCGCAACGGCCGTCGCGCAGGAGCTCCCAGTACCGGCCCGGACCGGATGCCCCGGGAAAGCGGCAGGACAGCCCGATCACGGCCACCGGCTGGCTCGGGTTCTCCACGGTCACACTGATCCCCCCTCAGGTTGACTCATTGCCGGCGGTGCTGCGTCAAGCGCACGCCACCCGTCACCACGCCACCATCAGCCGGGACAGCCCTCGGGTGGCCAGACCGTCCTTCCAGGACACGGACCCGCTGCCGGGGGCGAGCCGGAGCGTGGGAAACCTGCGGAGCAGGCAACCGAGGGCGATCTGCAGCTGGAGACGGGCCAGCGGCGCACCGAGGCAGCGGTGGAACCCGTGCCCGAAGGTCAGGTGGACCGCGGTGGTACCGCCGAGCGTGACCCGTTCCGGATCCGGGAACGTGCTCGGATCGCGGTTGCCGTGCAGCAGCGAGACGACGACCGCGTCGCCGGCTTCGACGGTGACGGTACCGAGCTGGACCGGTTCGAGAGCCACCCGCGCGAAGCTGACCGGCGTCGAGGGTGCCAGCCGCAGGAACTCCTCGACCGCGGGCGCCACCAGCTCGGGGTGTTCGACCAGGTCCCGGTGCGTGACCGGGTCGCAGAGCAACGACAGCACCGACAGGCTGATCTGGCCGACCGTGGTCTCGTACCCGGCGGTCAGCAGCGTCACGCCGAGGGTGACCAGCTCGGCGGCGCTGAGGTCGCCCTGCTCCTGCACCCGGACCAACGCGGTCAACAGGTCGTCGTCGGTCGACGTCCGCTTGCGGTGGACCAGGTCGGCGATGTAGTCGACGAGCTCGACCCGGCGCCGCGACTTCTCCCGACTGTCACCGGAGATGTCGAACAGCACCTCGACGCAGTCGCGGAAGCGCGGCACGTCGGCGGCGGGTATGCCGAGCAACGCGCAGAGCACCGCCAGCGGCAGCGGATTCGCCAGCCCGGTGACCAGATCGGCCGGCGGGCCGGCGCGTTCGATCCGGTCCAGGTACCCGCCGGTCAGCTGCTCGATGAACGGCGCCATCGCGGCGACCCGGCGGGTGGTGAACGCGGCGGTGACGACGCGCCGGAGCCGGGTGTGCTCGGCGCCGTCCATGCTCATCATGGAGTCCGCGGTGGGCTGCGCGTCGTTGAACTTCGGGGCCTGCGGAGCGAGCGCGGCGGACCGGCTGAACCGCTGGTCGGTCAGCACCGATCGGGCCAACGCGTAGTCGCACACCAACCACATCCGGTCGCCGGTCGGCGCCTCGATCTGTACCACATCCGTGGCCGGCTGCCGCATGAATTCGGGTAGCGGCCCTACCGTCTCGATTCTGTGCACGTTTCGCTCCCCCGCGATTCGCTATAGACAGCAGTGGCGGTCCGCATGTAATATTCTCGTCAATACACGTGAATGCAATGCGAATAGCATTCTCACTGCAGCGCCTGCACAGGCTCGTTCCCTTCGGGTATTTGGACGTGCCTCCATCGCCCGCGTGCGCCAGGTAACGGCATCGAGGTAGATCGTTACAGCTTGGCGCCGGGCGAGTCAAGAGATGTCGGAAAGTCGGCTCGATTTAGTCGTACCGACGAATTGGATGGTTTTTTGATGGCTCCCGGATAGGATACGGATAGGGCCCGTGGCTAGGCTCGGGCCCGTCATTTCCACCCTGGGGGAAGGGGCCGGCGATGTCCGAGGGTGAGCGCTACAGCGTGGTGGTGAACACCGAGGACCAGTACTCGATCTGGCCCGAGGGTCGACCGTTGCCGCCCGGCTGGAGCCTCGAAGGCACCCACGGGACGAAGGAAGCCTGCCTGGACCACATCGAGCTGGTCTGGGTCGACATGCGCCCGCTCAGCCTCCGCTCGCGAATGGCGCGCCGGTAGCCGTGCCGGCAGCGGTTCAGCACGCCGGATCGAGGACGAGCTTGCCCACGGTACGCCGGGAGCGCAGGTCCTCGTGCGCCGCTCGGGCCTGCGACAACGGGTACTCGCCGCCCGCCACGGCCCGGAGCTGGCCGCGCGCGACCAGGGCGAACAGCTGCGACACCGCGCGCGCCATCAGGCCGGGCCGCGTGGTGGCGTGCTTGAGCCACATCCCGCCGACCGTGACCGACCGGGCCAGCAGCGCCGGCGGCGGGACCGGCTTGGGCATCCGCCGGGCCGCCATGCCGTAGAAGGCGAGCCGGCCGAACGGCGCCAGCGCCGCCACGCTCTCGTCGGTGGTCCGCCCGCCGGTCATGTCGAGCACCACGTCGACGTCGCGGCCGCCGTTCGCCTCGCGCAGCGCCTCGGCCATGTTCTCGACGGTGGCGTCGACCGCGACGTCCGCGCCCAGGTCGCAGGCGAGCTGGCGCTTCTGCGGGCTGCTCGCGGTGGCGATCACCCGCCCGGCGCCCCAGAGCCTGGCGAGCTGTACGGCGAGGCTGCCGACCCCGCCCGCGGCCGCGTGGACGACGACCGTGTCGCCCGGCTCCAGGTGGGCGGTCTTGCGCAGGAGCAGCCACGCGCTGGTGCCCTGCACGATCATCGCGAGCGCGGTCGTGTCGTCCACCGCGTCCGGGACCTCGAAGACGGTCGCCGGGTCGCCGACCGCGTACTGCGCGTACCCGCCGCTGGGCACGAACGCGACCACCCGGCGGCCGTCCTCCCGACGTCCCACGATCTCGACCCCCGGCACCAGCGGCAGGGTGACCTCGGCCAGGTACGAGTTCTCCGTGTGGTGGGTGTCGGCGTAGTTGACGCCGGCCCGGGCCACGTCGATCAGCACCTGTCCGGGCTGCGGGCGAGGCGGGGGAATGTCGGCCAGAGTCAGTACCTCCGGACCCCCGAATTCGGTGATACGAATCGCGCGCATCGCCCGTTGCCCTTCGTGTCGAGGTGGTATCACGGCGCTATCGAACGGCCGCCCGGATCAGTCCGACCCATCTTCTTCCGCAGGCTGAGCGGGCGCATGTCGTGCCACACCTTCTCGATATGGTCCAGGCACTGCTCCCTGGACCCGGCGAAGCCCTCGTCGCGCCACCCCGGAGCGTTCTCCCGGTCGGCCGGCCAGATCGAGTACTGCTCCTCGTCGTTCATGACGACCCGGTACCTGACGTCCTCGCCCTGCATGCGCTCGTCCCCTTCGTTCAGGCCGCCGGGCCCCACTCTCGTATGCCGGGCTCTCTGTGCACTTGCGCTCCGGCTATCGGTCCGGCGACCGGCGATAGCCTGCCGAAATACAGGCAATATCGGTACACCCGAAGCTGGTCACAGATCCGGTCGACTCCGAAAGGCTTGGCCAGTGGCGAATCCAGCGGCGACGAACCCCTTCGAGGACGAGAACAGGACCTACCTCGTGCTGGTGAACGAGGAGGAGCAGCACTCGCTGTGGCCGTCGGACATCGAGGTACCCGCCGGGTGGCGGACGGTCCTCGGCGCCACCAGCCGGGAGGCCTGCCTGGAGTACATCGAGAAGAACTGGACCGACATGCGTCCGCTGAGCATCCGGGCCACCAGCCCGGCGTAGCCGCCCGCTCAGCGCAGCGCGGTCTGCGCGTCCACCGGCGGCTGGTCCGGCATCCCGAGGTCGCCGCCGCCGTACACGCCCTGCACCCAGTTGCTCTGGTAGACCGTGTCGAGGTAGCGCTCGCCCAGATCGGGGGAGATGGCGACCGCGGTCAGCCCGGTCCGGTGACCGTTGCGGGTCAGCCAGCCGGTGGCGGCGCTGACCACGGTGCCGGTCGAGCCGCCGAACAGGAAGCCGCGGGCGGCCATCCGGTGGCACATCCGGATCGTGTCGATCTCCGGTACGTGGATCACGTCGTCCACAAAGGACTCGTCCAGCATCGGGGGCCGGATCCCGGAGCCCAGGCCGGGGATCCGGCGCGGTCCGGCCGGCGCGCCGAAGATGACCGAGCCGATGCTGTCCACGCCCACGATGCGGACGCCCGGCTTGTGCTCCCGGTACCAGCGGGCGCAGCCCATCAGCGTGCCGGTCGTGCCGGCACCGATGAAGAGCAGGTCCAGGTCGGGGAACTGCCGCGCGATCGCCGGCGCGGTACGCCGGTAGTGGGCCTGCCAGTTGCCGGCGTTCACGTACTGGTTTAGCCAGACGTACCGGTCGTCCTGCTCGCACAGGTCCTGGACGTGGGAGATCCGCGCGGCGAGGAGACCGCCGCTCGGATCCGGCATGGTCACCACGTGGACGCGGGCGCCGAACGCCTCCATGGTCCGGCGCGTGGCGAGGTTGCACCGCGAGTCGGTGACACACAGGAACTGGTAGCCCCGGCTCGCCGCGATCATGCTGAGCGCCACGCCGAGGTTGCCGGAGGACGACTCCACCAGGATCGAGTCGGGGCCCAGCCGCCCGGCCCGCTCGGCGGCGTCGACCATCTCCACCGCGGCCTTGCCCTTCACCGACCCGGCGAAGTTGAAACCCTCGCACTTGAGGAACAGCGGTACGCCGAGGATGCGGTTCAGGTCGACGTACAGGTCCTCTTCGAAGAACTTCTCGGGTGCAGAGACTATGGGCACGGTTTACTCCGGTGGTCAGCCATAACGGCGCATCTCGTGGAAGAACTGGTCGACGATCGTCAGCTGGCCGGTGGCCCGGACGACGTCGTACACGTACCGGCCGAGCGCGATGTCCAGCACCCCGAGGCCGAACGGCGAGAAGACCACCGGCCGGTCCGCGGGCGGGCGCAGCCGGCCGGTCAGGACGTCGTACAGGGTGCCGTCGACGAAGCTCCGGTTGCCGACCTCGTGCTCGGCCAGCTCCAGCGACGTCCGCGCGCGCAGGCAGTGGTCGACGTCGTCGACGACGTTGACCGCGCCGAGGATCACCGCCGGCGCCAGGTCGCGCAGCGAGATGTGCAGCACCACCGGGTTGTGCCGGAACAGGTCCCGGTCGGTGACGTGCGGCACGGCGGCGACGGTCGCGAAGACGACGAGGTCGCTGGCCCGGATCAGGTCGGCCGCGGACCGGTGCACGGTGACCGTGGCGGCTGCCGGACCGCCCGTACCGGCCGTGCCGAGGTAGCCGGCGAACCCGGCCGCGTGCGCCTCGGAGATGTCGTAGACGCCGAGCTCCTCGATCAGCCAGCCGGTGCCGGCCAGGTAGCTGTGGATGAACCGGGCGATCAGGCCGCCGCCGACGAAGCCGATCCGCGCCGGCCGGGGCCGGTCCGCGCAGAGCCGGTCGGCGGCGAGCGCCGCGGAGGCCGCGGTCCGCGCCGCACTGATGATGGAGCCTTCCAGGCAGGCCAGCGGGTACCCGGTGTCGTGGTCGTTGAGGATCAGCACGGCGGACGCCCGGGGTATCCCGGCCGTCACGTTCTCCGGGAAACTGGAAATCCATTTAATGCCGTCGGTACGGACTTTGCCGCCGACCGAGGCCGGTAAGGCAATGATCCGGGCTGATGGCCGGTCGGGGAACTCGAGAAAGTACGACGGCGGATTGACGGTGTCCCCGTCGCCGTGCAGCCGGTAGGCCGCCTCGATGACGTTCAGCACCTCAGTGTGGCGGCCCTCGAGTGCGCGGTGGACCGCCGCTCCGGAAATGACGGCGAATCCGGGCGCCGTCTCTGGCTCCAACACCAGAAAGACACTAAGGAGGTACGTTATCGCTGCGACATCGGCGCCCTTAGCGTTGGCGCCCGCTGCGCTCGCCCGGGTCCGGGGCCTTTGTGAGGTGCCACCTTCCGCCGGCGCTTCGTTCCCCGGTCCGGGCGACACCGGCCCCGAGCCGTGCTGCCCAAGAACGAAAAAATAGCCGGACAATACCCCTTGTCCGTACCGTTTGTGACCTAAGCCGGTGGGCAGGGGGAGGTAGGCAGCCGTCGTGTCGACCACGCGGAACGGGAATGACAAATGGCTCGTCACGCACCGGACGAGAACTGATCCACGGGCCAGCCTGATCTGTTTTCCGTCCGCCGGAGCGGGCGCGTCGGCGTACACGAGCTGGCGCCGTTTCCTGCCCGGTGACGTGGACCTCCTGGCGGTCCAGTTGCCCGGTCGGGACAGCCGGCTCGGCGAGGATCCGCTGGCCAGCTGCGCCGAGGTGGCCGAACAGCTCACCCCGCGGATCGCCGGCTACCCGGCACGCCGGCTGGTCCTCTACGGCCACAGCCTCGGCGCGCTGCTGGCGTTCGAGGTCGCCCGCCGCCTGCGCGACCGGCTGGCACCCGGGGCCGGGCCCGAGCTGGCGCTGCTCGTCGTCTCGGGCAGCCGGGCCCCGCACCTGCCCTCCCGGCTCGCCTGGGCGGACGGCATGGCCGACGACGCGCTGGTGACCGAGCTCCAGCGGCTGGGCTGCGACCCGACCGGCGCGCTGAACGATCCCGAGGTGGCCCGGCTGTTCCTGCCGGCCCTGCGCGCCGACCTGGTGATGGCGGAGCGGTACCGGTACGGCGGCCCGGGCCGCCCGCTGGAGGTCCCGATCCTCGCGCTGTCCGGCAAGGCCGACCTGATCTGCAGCCCGGCCGAGGCCGAGGCGTGGGTCGAGCACACCACGGCCGGCTTCGTCCACCGGCTCTTCCCCGGCGGGCACTTCTTCATCCGGGAACACGAGGACGACGTGACCGCGACCATCTTCAGCGAGATCCACGCACGCACGGTCGGCGTAGATGCGTAGGCTGTTCGCCAACCGGGATGCCCGGGTCTACCTGATCGCCCAGTCCCTCTCGATCGCCGGGGACAACGCCCTCTGGCTGGCCATGGGCATCTGGGTGAAGATGCTCACCGGCAGCAATGCCGCGGCCGGGCTGACGTTCTTCGCCTTCATCGTCGGGTCGCTGCTCGCACCGGTCAGTGGCATGGTGGTCGACCGGGTCCGCCGCCGGAGCCTGCTGATCTGGACGAACCTCGCCGCCGCCGCCGGGGTCTGCCTGCTGCTCGTCGCGAACGAGAACCGGCTCTGGCTGATCTACCTGGTGATGTTCGGCTACGGCGCGGTGGGCAGCATGATCCTGGCCGCGCAGACCGCGCTGCTGCCGGCCATCGTCCCCGACGACCTCCTGGGTGAGGCGAACGCGGTGCTGCAGATCGCCGAGCAGGGCCTGCGGATCTTCACCCCGCTGGTCGGCGCCGGCCTGCTCGCCTGGGTCGGGCCGGAGCCGGTGATCCTGCTCGACGCGGCGACGTTCCTGGTCGCCGGGCTGGCCATGCTCGTTATCCGGCTGCGCGAGGCGAAGCCCGTCCCGTCCGGGGAACACTGGCTGGCCGAGTTCACCGCCGGCATGAGGTTCATCGGGCGGACCAGCGCCCTGCGCCGGCTGCTGATCGCCGGCGTGGTGACGCTGCTCGCGTTCGGCATCTTCCAGACCGTGCAGTACGCGGTGGTCGACGACGGCCTGAACCGGCCACCGGCGTTCCTGGGCGTGCTGGAGTTCTCGATGGGCTTCGGCGCGCTGATCGGTGGCGTGCTGGCCGGCCCGCTGATGAACCGGACCAGCGAGCGCGCGCTGGTGATCGGCGGTCTGATCGCGATGGCGCTCGCCTGCTGCCCGATGCTGCTGACCGGTTGGCTGCCCGTGGTGCTGCCCGCGATGGCCCTGCTCGGCGCCGGCATCCTGGTCGTCAACGTCGGTGCGATCACGCTGATCCAGCGCAGTACGCCGTCGGAGCTGCTCGGCCGGGTCGACTCGGCCATCAACCTGGCGGTGCTGATCCCGCAGGCCGGGTCGATCGCGGTCGGCGCGGCCCTGGTGACATTCGTGGACTACCGGATCCTGCTGGTCATCATGGGCGCGGTGCTGGTGCTCTCCGCGGTGCAGATGAGCGGCTCGTTCGACCGTAGGAGCCAACCTGTGCCGGATCCCGCCGGCACGGCCGGCTGACCGTTACAGCTCAGAGTTTCTCCCAGACTGGAGTGGCCGCCATGATTCCGTTGTCGTTCGCGCAGCAGCGACTGTGGTTCATCAACCAGTTGGAGGGGCCGAGCGCGACCTACAACATCAACCTCGTCTTCCGGCTCTCCGGTGAGCTGGACCGGGTGGCGCTGCGGGACGCACTGCAGGACGTGGCGCGCCGGCACGACTCGTTGCGGACCGTGTTCCGCGAGCAGAACGGTACGCCGTACCAGCTGATCCGGGACCCGGCGGAGGTGACGGTACCGCTGGAGGTGGCCCGGATCGACGAGGCCGGCCTGGTTCCGGCCGTGAACGAGGCGCTCGGCCACGCCTTCGACCTCGCCGACGAGGTGCTGTTCCGGGCCTGGCTGTTCGAGCTCGGAGCGGCCGACCGGGTGCTCGTCCTGCTGATGCACCACATCGTCAGCGACGGCTGGTCGACGATCGCGCTGACCCGGGACCTGGCCACCGCGTACGCGGCCCGCCGGGACAACCACGCTCCACAGTGGACTCCACTGGCGATGCAGTACGCCGACTACACGCTCTGGCAGCGGGAGCTGCTGGGCAGCGAGGACGACCCGGAGAGCTTGGCAGCGCGGCAGCTGTCGTACTGGCAGGAGACGCTGCGCGACCTGCCCGAGGAGCTGCGGCTGCCGACCGACCGGCCGCGCCCACCGGTGGCGAGCTACCGCGGTGACCTGGTCCGCTTCGACGTCGACGCGGGCCTGCACCGGGATCTGGTCGCGCTGGCCCGGGAGAACGGCACCACCCTGTTCATGGTCCTGCAGGCCGCGCTCGCCACCCTGCTGACCCGGGTCGGCGCGGGCACCGACATCCCGCTAGGCGTGCCGATCGCCGGGCGTACCGACGACCGGTTCGACGAGCTGGTCGGGTTCTTCGTCAACACGATGGTGCTGCGCGCGGACACCTCGGAAGACCCGAGCTTCCGGGAGCTGCTGCGCCGGGTGCGCTCGGCGAGCCTGCGCGCGTACGAGCACCAGGACCTCCCGTTCGAGCGCCTGGTGCAGGTGCTCAACCCGACCCGCTCGCGGGCCCGCAACCCGCTGTTCCAGGTGATGCTGGCCCTGGAGGGCACCGGCGACGGCGGCTTCACCCTGCCCGAGCTGACCGCGACGCCGATGGAGAGCCACTTCGACCGGGCCATGTTCGACCTGCTCCTCAACGTCCACGAGCGGGCCGAGGGCGGGATCGAGTGCGCGCTGAACTACGCGACCGACCTGTTCGACCGGTCCACCGCGACGTCCCTGGTCGACCGGCTGCGGTTGGTGCTTTCGGCCGCGGTCGCCGATCCGGACCTGCCGATCAGCCAGATCGACGTACTCACCGCCGAGGAACGGGACCAGGTCCTGCGGGCGTGGAACGGCACCGCGGTACCGGTGCCGTCCGGCACGATGGCCGACCTGTTCGAGGCGACGGTCGCCCGGACCCCGGACGCGACCGCGCTCGTCGACGGCGGTGTCCGACTGAGCTACCGCGAGCTGGACGAGCGGGCGAGCCGGCTGGCCCGGGCGCTGGCCGGCCACGGCGCCGGTCCGGACCGGATCGTCGCGGTCCTGCTGCCGCGCTCGGCCGACCTGGTCGTCGCGTTCCTCGCCGCGCTCAAGGCCGGCGCGGCGTACCTGCCGGTCGACCCGGAGTACCCGGCCGAGCGGGTGATCGGCATGCTCGCCGACGCCGCACCGTCCTGTGTGGTCAGTCACGCCGGGATCCTGGCCGGGCTGCCGGAGCTGGCCCCGCCGGTGGTGGACATCCACGGCGCGGTCGACGGTGGCGCCGACCCGGTCCGTTCGGCGGACCCGGACGGGCTGGCGTACGCGATCTACACCTCCGGCTCGACCGGCCGGCCCAAGGGCGTGCTGGTCCGGCACGAGGGCATGGTGAACCACCTGTACGCCAAGGTGACCGACCTCGCACTCTCCGACGGGGACACGGTGGTGCAGAACGCGCCGCTGACCTTCGACGTCTCGGTGTGGCAGATGATGGCCCCGCTGGTGGTCGGCGGCACGGTCCGGGTCGTCGACGGCACCGTGGCCACCGACCCGGCGAAGCTGTTCGGGGTCGTCGCCGGCGAGGGCGTCTCGGTGCTGGAGGTCGTCCCGTCGATGCTGCGGGCCGCGCTGGACGAGTGGGACACCGCCGCCACCCCGGTCGAGCTGCCCGCCCTGCGCTGGCTGATGGTCACCGGCGAGGCGCTCCCGGCCGACCTGTGCGCGCGCTGGTTCCAGCGCTTCCCGGAGGTGCCGATCGTCAACGCGTACGGGCCGGCGGAGTGCTCGGACGACGTGACCCACGCGGTGTTCCGGGACGCCCCGACCGCGGTGCCGGCGATCGGTGCGCCGGTCGCGAACACCCGCGCGTACGTGCTCGACGCCACGCTGGGCCCGGTGCCGGTCGGCGTGGCGGGCGAGCTGTACCTGGCCGGCCTCGGTCTCGCCCGGGGTTACCTCGGCCGGCCGGGCCTGACCGCGGAACGCTTCGTCGCCTGCCCGTTCGGCGGTACCGGCGAACGGATGTACCGCACCGGCGACCTCGTCCGCTGGCGGTCTGACGGCATGCTGGAGTTCGTCGGGCGGGTCGACGACCAGGTGAAGCTGCGCGGCATGCGGATCGAGCTGGGCGAGATCGAATCGGCCGTGGCCCGGCACCCGTCCGTCGACACGGTCGCGGTGGCGCTGCGCCTGGACCGCCGGGGCGAGAAGCGGTTGGTCGCCTACGTCGTACCGGCCGCCGGTGCCGATCCCGCCCCGGCGGACCTGCGCGCGCACACCGCGGCGATCCTGCCCGGTTACATGGTGCCGTCGGCCTTCGTCGAGCTCGACCGGCTGCCGCTGACCCGCAACGGCAAGCTGGACCGGGACGCGCTGCCCACCCCCGACTTCGCCGCGGCGGCGGCGGCCGACGTCGGGCCGCGGACGCCGCAGGAGGAGATCCTCTGTTCGATCTTCGCCGAGGTCCTCGGCCTGGCCCGGGTGGGCATCCACACAAGCTTCTTCGACCTCGGTGGGCACTCGCTGCTCGCCACCCGGCTGATCAGCCGGATCCGCTCGGTGCTGAACGTGGAGATCCCGATCCCGGCGCTGTTCGAGTCGCCGACCGTCGCCGGTCTGGCCGGGCTGCTGTCCCACGGCCGCGACGTCCGGCCGGCCGTGGTACCGGTGCCGCGCGGCGAGCGGCTGCCGCTGTCGTTCACCCAGCACGAGCTGTGGTTCATCAACCAGCTCGAGGGACCGAGCGCGACGTACAACATCAATCTGGTCTTCCGGCTCACCGGCGAGCTGGACCGGCCCGCCCTGCACGCCGCGCTGCAGGACGTGGTGGACCGGCACGAGGCCCTGCGCACGGTGTTCCGCGAGCACGAGGGCGTGCCGTACCAGCAGATCCTGACCGGACCGGACGCCGCCGTCCACCTCGAGGTGGAGCAGGTGACCGAGGCCGAACTGCTGCCCGCGGTCAACGGCGCGCTGGGCTACGCCTTCGACCTCGCCGAGGAGCTGCTGTTCCGGGCCTGGCTGTTCGAGGTGGGGCCGGACGAGCACGCGCTCGTGCTGCTGATGCACCACATCGTCAGCGACGGCTGGTCGACGATGCCGCTGACCCGGGACCTGGCCACCGCGTACGCCGCCCGCCGGGCCGGCAACGCTCCACAGTGGACTCCGCTGCCGATCCAGTACGGCGACTACACGCTCTGGCAGCGCGAGCTGCTCGGCAGCGAGGACGACCCGGACAGCGTGGCGTCGCGGCAGATGGAGTTCTGGCGGGAGACGCTGCGCGGCGTACCGGAGGAGCTGCGGATGCCCACCGACCGGCCGCGGCCGCCGGTGGCGAGCTACGAGGGCGGCCTGGTCCGCTTCGAGATCGGCGCCGGCGTGCACCGGGACCTGGTCGCGCTGGCCCGGGAGAGCGGGGCCACGCTGTTCATGGCGCTGCAGGCCGGGCTGGCCGCGCTGCTGACCCGGCTCGGGGCGGGCACGGACATCCCGCTGGGCGTTCCGATCGCGGGGCGGACCGACGACGCCTTCGACGACCTGATCGGGTTCTTCGTCAACACGATCGTGATGCGGGCCGACACCTCCGAGGACCCGAGCTTCCGGCAGCTGCTGGAGCGGGTACGGACGGCGAGCCTGCGCGCGTTCGAAAACCAGGACATGCCGTTCGAGCGGCTGGTCCAGGTGCTCAACCCGACCCGGTCGCGGGCCCGCAACCCGCTGTTCCAGATCATGCTGGCGCTGGAGAACACCAACGACGCGAGCTTCGAGCTACCCGGCCTCACCGTCAGCCCGCTCGAGGGCAGGTGGGACCGGGCGATGTTCGACCTGCTGCTCTACCTGCGCGAGCGGGCCGACAACGGTGGCCTGGACTGCGCGCTCAACTACGCCTCCGACATGTTCGAGCGCGGCAGCGCCGAGGTGCTCGTCGGCCGGCTGCACAAGATGCTCCAGGCCGCGATCGCCGACCCGGACCGGCCGATCAGCCAGATCGACATCCTCACCGACGAGGAGCGCACCCGGCTGCTGTACGGCTGGAACGACACCGCGGTGCCGGTGCCGCCGGGCGTGTTCCCGGCGGTGTTCGAGGCGATGGCCGCCCGGCGGCCGAACACCCCGGCCGTGGTCGACGGCGACGTCACGTTGACCTACGCGCAGCTCAACGCCGAAGCCAACCAGTTCGCCCGGCTGCTCGTCGAGCGGGGGATCGGGCCGGAGCAGCTGGTCGCGGTCGCGGTCCCGCGCTCGCACCACCTGATCCTGGCGCTGCTCGCCGTGCTCAAGACCGGCGCCGGGTACCTGCCGGTGGACCTCGACTACCCGGCCGACCGGATCGAAGCGATGCTCACCGACGCGCGGCCGGCCTGCCTGATCGCCGCCGGCTCCACGTCCCTCGCGCCGGAGTCGCAGACACCGGTGCTGCTGGTCGACGACCCGCAGCTGCGCCGGGCCTGGGAGGCGCAGTCCAGCGTCAACCTCACCGACGCCGAGCGGGCCGCGCCGCTGGTGCCGGGCAACATCGCGTACGTCATCTACACGTCCGGCTCCACCGGCGAGGCGAAGGCGGTCGCGGTCAGCCACGGTGCCCTGACCAACTACCTGGCCTGGTCGATCGATGCGTTCCACGCGGTCAACGGGGTGACCACGCTGCACACGTCGATCTCGTTCGACTTCACGATCACCACGCTGTTCTCGCCGCTGGTCGCCGGCGGTACGGTCCGGATCGCCGACCTGACCCCGGACGGCCGGGCCGGGCTGGCCCGGCAGGACGTCGACCAGTGCACCTTCCTCAAGGTCACGCCCAGCCATCTGGCGCTCATCCACGACCTGCCGGAGAGGCACTCGCCGTCGAAGCAGATCTTGCTCTGCGGCGAGCCGCTGACCGGCGGGTCGGTCGCCAACTGGCAGCGCCTGCACCCGGGTGTCCAGGTGCTCAACGGGTACGGCCCGACCGAGGCCACGATCGAGTGCAGCTGGCACGAGGTCGGCGCGCCGGGCGTCGAGACGACCGGTACCGTGCCGATCGGCAAGCCGATCTGGAACACCCAGACCTTCGTGCTCGACGCGTGGTTGCGCCCGGTGCCGGTCGGCGTGACGGGCGAGCTCTACGTCGCCGGCACCGGCCTGGCCCGCGGGTACCGGGGCAAGCCCGAGAAGACGGCCGAGCGCTTCGTCGCCTGCCCGTTCGGCCCGCCCGGCAGCCGGATGTACCGCACCGGCGACCTGGCGATGTGGCGCGGCGACGGGGAGCTGCTCTTCGGCGGCCGGGCCGACGAGCAGGTCAAGATCCGCGGCTACCGGGTGGAGCCCGGCGAGATCGAGGCGGTGCTGGCCCGGCACCCGGACGTGAGCCAGGCCGCGGTCTCCGCCCGGGACGACCACAACGGGGAGAAGCTGCTCGTCGCGTACGTGGTCCCGGCCGGCGACACCGAGGTCCACGCGGCCGACCTGCGCTCCTACGTGGCGGCGATCCTGCCGAGCTACATGGTGCCGTCGGCCTTCGTCGAGCTGGGCCACCTGCCGGTGACGCCCAACGGGAAGCTCGACCGGGAGGCCCTGCCGGAACCGAACTTCGTGGCCGCCGCGACGGCCGACGTCCCGCCGCGCACGCCGCAGGAGGAGCTGCTCTGCGCGGTCTTCGCCGACGTCCTCGGCCTGCCCCGGGTCGGTGTCCACACCAGCTTCTTCGACCTCGGCGGGCACTCGCTGCTCGCCGCCCGGCTCGTCTTCCAGCTGCGCAAGGTGCTCGGTCGTGAGGTCCCGGTGGGCATGGTCTTCGCCCACCCGTCGGTCGCCGAGCTGGTCCGCGCGATCGCGTCCGGGCCGGACGCGCCGGCCGAGCCCGAGCCGGGGGTCGCCGAGACCTTCCAGCGGCTGGTGGCCGACCTCGACATCATGGAGAAGCTGCCGGACGGGCTCGCCATCCCGGCCCGGTCCCACCGGCACATCCTGCTCACCGGCTCGACCGGGTACTTCGGGGCGTTCCTGCTCCACGAGCTGCTGAACCAGACCGACGGTACGGTCTTCTGCCTGGTCCGGGCACCCGACCGGGAGAACGGCCTCGACCGGATCAAGCGGAACCTGACCCGGTACGACCGCTGGTCGCCGGAGTACGCCGCCCGGATCGTCGCGGTCCCCGGTGACCTGGAGCGGCCGCAGCTCGGTCTCTCCGACGCGGACTTCGCGCACCTGGCGGCGACCGTGGACACCATCTACCACAACGGCGCCCAGGTGAACCTGCTCCTGCAGTACGACAACGTCCGCGCATCCAATGTGGACAGCACGCGGGAGCTGGTGCGGCTGGCCACCACGTCGACGCTCAAGACGTTCAACCTGATCTCGACGGATGCCCGGCTGGAGAGCACCGCGGACGGGTACGTGCTGAGCAAGCGCCTCGCCGAGCAGGTCGTGCTCAAGAGCCGCGACCGGGGCCTGCCCGCCTCGGTCTACCGGATGCCGCGGCTGTCCCTGGACTCGCGGACGGCACAGGGCAACCAGCGGGACGCCGCGCTGCGGATGCTGCGGGTGGTGCTCGAACTGGGCGCGGCACCGGACATCAACTTCGAGGAGATGTGGATCCCGGCCGACGAGGCGGCCCGGATGGTGATCGCGAACAGCCGGGAACACCCGAACGGCGGCCCGTACTCGGTCGTGACCACCGAGATCACCCGCTGGCGGGATGTCGTGACGCTGGTCAAGGACGCCGGGTACGAGGTGACGGTCAAGCCGATCAGCGAGTGGGTCAAGGTGGTCGAGGCCGGCGACTCGGCGGAGCACCAGGTCATCCTGAGCACGTTCGGTCTCGACGGGTTCGGCGAGGACGTCGTCTGGGACACCGACATCACCGTCTACGACGACCCGGCGGCCTTCGGCGCTCTCCTGACCGGGTCGAGCGTAGGCGTGCCGAGCGTGCACCGGTGGCTCGCCACCCAGCGGTTTCCGGTCCGTCGCGAATGAGGTGGCCCGGCAGGTCGCGCGCTGCCGGGTCGGCTGGAAGCGGGGAGGCGGAATGGAGGACCTGCGGATCTTCGGGGTCGTCCAGACCACCGACGAGGTCAGGATCGGGTTGGCGGGCGTACCGAACCAGCCCCGTTCGATCGCTGCGATCTTCGGCCTGCTCGCCGCCGAGGACATCGGTGCGTACCTCGTCGAGCAGCGCCTGACCAGCCCGTTCGCGGAGCGGTTCGACCTGGCGTTCACGGTCGCCCGGTCGCGGCGCCATCACGCCCTGCGGGCGCTGGAGAGCGCCCGCGGCCGGATCGGGTTCATCGCGATCCGGTGCGACGAGGACATCGGCCGGATCTCGCTGCTCGGCACGGACATGCGCAGCCACGCCGTGGTGACCGCGCGGCTGCTCGCCGGGCTCACCGCGGCGCGGATCCGGTTCGAGTTCGTCTCCACCTCGGCGGACGAGATCTCGCTGATCATCCGGCTGAGCGACGCGGCCCGGGCGATGGACGCCGTCCGGGCCACCTTCGGGCCGGACGTCGACCAGGTGAACCTCGTCGATACGGCGACGCTGACCCGCTGGACTACGCCCGCTTGAGCTCCACCCGGTCACCCAGCAGCTTGGAGATCTGCTTCGAGATCTCGACCGATTCCTGGAACACGGCCTTGGCGGCCAGCGTCTGCGAGGACTTGAACAGCACCTCGCCGAGCCGGTAGAGCGCCTCGGCCTGCAGCCGGCGGTTCTCCAGTTGCTGGCTCAGCAGCAGGGACTCCTTCGCCAGTACCTCGGCCCGGTCCAGGTTGCCCCAGTCGAGGTACGCGCGGGACAGCCCGCTGATCACGTGCGCCTGCGCCGCCTTGTCCCCGACGATGCGGAACTGTTCCAGCGCCCGCTCGTACCGGCGGGCGGCCCGCGCCGGCCGGCCCTGGACCCGGTCCAGGTGGGCCAGGGTGCGTACCGCGAAGGCCTGCCCCATCACGTCGCCGGTCTCGACGAAGAACGCCAGCGAGTCGAGCAGCATCCGCTCCTCCTCGCCGGTGAACTTCTCCGCGCCGAGCAGCCCGAGGCAGGTCAGGACGGCGGCCTGGCCGCGCTGGTTGCGGGCCAGGTTGACGGCCTGCAGCGCCACGTCGAGGACGCCGCGGCCCTCCTCGAAGAGCCCGCGGTACTCGTACAGGCCGATCGTGATGACGGCCAGCTCCCAACAGAACTCGTCCATGCCGAGGTCCGCGGCCTGCTGGACGGCGGCCCGCAGGCTCGGGTGCTCGGCGTCGAACCAGTCCATCGGGTCGGCGAGCAGGCGGCCGAAGTAGGCCTCCGCCCCGCGCCAGCGCGGACTGCTGCCGTGCAGCACGGAGTAGTTGCCGTCGTAGACCCGCCGGTGTGCCTCGTACGCGACCGCGAGCAGGCAGGCGAAGACCTGCTGGACGGCGCCGGTGGCCAGCTCGGGGGAGTGTTCGGCGACCTGTTCCCGGACGAGGATCCGGGTCAGCGGGTGGATGCGGTAACGGGTCAGCCGGCTGGGGACCGGCGTGGCCTCCACCATGCGCGCTGCGGTCAGCTCGTCCAGCGCCGCCGCCCCGGACTCCAGGTCGGTGTCGAGCAGCGCGGCGGCGGTGAGGGCGGAGAAGTCCGGCATGTCGAGCACGCTCAGCATCTCCAGCAGCTCGCGCGGGCGCGGCTTGAGCGAGGCGTACACCGGGGCGAGGACCGGACGGACGCCGAGGTCCCCGTGGCTCAGCTCGTCGAGCCGGGTCCGCTCGTCCGCGAGCCGGTCCACCAATGTGGACACCGACCAGTGCGGGTGGGCGACCAGCCGCATCGCGGCGATCCGCAACGCGAGTGGCAGCCCGCCGCAGAGCTGGGTCAGCTTCGGGGTCGCCTCGTCGGCGACGATCCGCTGCGTACCGGCGATGCGTTCGAGCATCTGCGTGCTCTCCGCCTCGGACATGATGCCGAGCTCCGCGACGTGGATGCCGGGCAGCGCCGCGAGCCGGCTCCGGCTCGTCATCAGCACCGCCGGACCGGGTACGCCCGGCAGCAGGTCACTGATCTGCTGTTCGTCGGCGACGTCGTCGAGCATGACGAGCATCCGCCGGGCGGCGATGTGGCTGCGGAACAGGTTGATCCGCTCGCTCCGGTGCTCCGGTACCGCGGTGGGCTCGACGCCGAGCGCGCGGAGGAACAGCGCGAGCACGTCCATCGTCGGCAGCGGGCTGTCGGTGCTGCCGCGCAGGTCGGCGTAGAGCTGGCCCTCGGGGAAACGGTCCCGGACCAGGTGGGCGGTGCGCAGGGCGACGGTCGACTTGCCGCAGCCGGCCGAGCCGGTGATCAGCGCGACCGGGATGGGGCTGCGCGCCGGTACCACGTCGGAGTTGCGGGTCAGTACCGCCTCCAGCGTCTCGACCACGTCGCCCCGGCCGGTGAAGTCGGGGATGTCCCCGGGCAGCTGGCGGGGCAGCCGCACGAACGTGGACGGCTGGGTGGACGGGCTGCCGGTGGCGAAGTCGAGCGAGGAGTCCTGGGTCAGGATCGCGCGCTCGATGTGCCGCAGCTCCTCGCCCGGTTCCAGGCCCAGCTCCTCGACCAGGGCGGTCCGTGCGGCCCGGTACGCGTCCAGTGCCTCGGCCTGCCGGCCGGAGCGGTAGAGCACGATCATCCGGAAGCCCCAGAGGCGTTCCCGCAGCGGGTTCTCCGCGGTCAGCGCGACGAGCTCCTCGACCAGCTCACGGTGCGCGCCGAGGCCGAGCCGGACCTCGATGCGGTCCTCCAGGGCCATGAGCCGCCGCTCCTCGAGCATGCTCGCGTGCATGCCGGCGGCGCGGCCGGGGAGGCCGGCAAGGGCAGGTCCGCGCCACAGGCCGAGCGCCGTGTCGAGGTGTTCGAGTGCGGTCTCCAGGTGTCCCTGGGTCCGGGCCACCCGCGCCCGGCTCACGCCCGTGTCGAAGGCGATGTAGTCCAACTGTTCGTCGCGTACCCGGATGCAGTACCCGCTCGGCCAGGTCTCGATGAACTCGGGAACGCCGACCGTGCGTCGCAGTGCCGATATGCAGATCTGGACCTGGCCACGCGCGCTGAGCGGGGGATTCCCGTCCCATACGGCGTCGATGAGCCGGTCGACGCTGACGACATGATTCGAGGCCATGACCAACATTGCGGCGACAATGCGTTGCCGGGTGGACGTGATAGGCACCGGCCGACCATCGACGAGAACTTCCAAAGGACCCAGGACGCGTAAGGCGAAATCCGCCACTCAAACCACCCCGTAACGCCAAACTCTGTTTGATGACCGTCTCTGTCCGAGCTATCCAGCGCGTTGTCCTCTTGGGAACCTCGACTCTCCCCCGGGCGCGCGGGCGCCGGTCGCCACCATGGCTGGATCATCCGATTTGTCCGTAGACAGTGGCGCCGCGCTACCCGTGCCGCTACCCGTGCCGCAACCCGTGGAGCCGGGTACGGCTCGCCCGCGGCCAACCGCGGCAGCCACCATCCGCCTCCCCAGTGATGCACCTCAGGACGCCAACCTATCTCGCGTCCGCGCCCGACCAGCCTATGCAAATGATCGACGGTTTGGAAAGGGCTGTGTCTATGCGTTGACAGCGGCCCTGTTGAAACATCCTTGATCGATGACCGAATCGTTGACCTGGGGAAGAGGCCGTTTGTCCACAGTCGACAGTACGGCCTGGAGTCCAGCCCCGGTGGAGGATAGTGACAGGAAAGCATGGTGATAACCCGGCCGGGCAGAGTTGGCGAATGTTCGCCACCGCCGCCACTGTCCCGCACGCCGCGCGGCCGGGGTTCGGCGAGTGGCTGACCGAGCACATGGTCACCAGTAGCTGGACCGCGCGGGGCGGTTGGCAGGCACCGGTGCTCGGTCCACGGGTGCCGCTGGCGCTCGACCCGGCCGCCGCCGTCCTGCACTACGGCCAGGCGATCTTCGAAGGGCTCAAGGCGCACCGCCAGCCCGACGGCACGCTGGCCGTGTTCCGCCCGGTCGACCACGCGCGCCGGTTCCAGTGCTCGGCCCGCCGGCTGTGCATGCCCGAGCTGCCGGTCGAGATGTTCACCGGTGCCGTGGACGAGCTGGTGGAGGCCGACCGGCACGGCGTGCCGGATGACCCGGAGCTGAGCCTCTACCTGCGGCCACTCATGGTCGCGACCGAGCCGACCCTGGCCGTACGCCCGGCCACCGCGTACCGCTTCCTCGTGGTCGGCTGCGTGACCGGCGGGTTCTTCGGCGACCACCCGGAACCGGTGGCGGTGTGGGTGTGCCGGGACTACACCCGCGCGTCCACGGGCGGCACCGGCGACGTCAAGTACGCCGGCAACTACGCACCCGCCTACCTTGCCCAGCGGCTCGCCGCCGAGGCCGGATGCCAGCAGGTCATCTGGTTGGACCCGGTCGAGCGGCGGGGGGTCGAGGAGCTCGGTGCGATGAACGTCTTCTTCGTCCGGGGTACCGGCCCGCGGGCGGAGATCGCGACCCCGCGGCCGACCGGCTCGCTGCTCCCCGGCGTGACCCGGGACTGCCTGCTCAGGCTCGCCGAACGGCTCGGGTACCGGCCGCGGGAGGAGACCGTCTCCATCGGACAGTGGCGGGACCAGTGCGCGCGGGGCGTGATCACCGAGGCGTTCACCTGCGGGACGGCGGCCGTCGTGGCGCCCATCGGGACGGTCCGCGACGGTACCGACGAGTGGACGGTCGGCGACGGTACGCCGGGACCGGTGACGCTCGCGCTGCACGCCACGCTGGTCGGCATCCAGCGGGGCAGGATCCCGGATCCGCTCGGATGGCTGCACCGGCCGGGAGACCCGCATGCCGCCTGAGCGCAACGGGCGGTGGGCCGCCTGGCGGTACGGGCTGACCGGCCTTGGACCGTTCGGCCTGATCTGGGCGGGGCAGATCGTCACGCTGATCGGCAACGTGGTGCTGCGGTTCGCGTTCGTCGTGCACGCCTGGATCTCCGGCGAGCAGGCCACCCAGGTGGTGCTGCTGTCGGTGTTCGCGATGGTCCCGCAGGTACTGCTCAGCCCCACCGCGGGCGCCCTCGTCGACCGGTGCAGCAAGCGGCTCGCGCTCCAGCTCGCCGACCTCGGCGGACTGCTGGTCGTCGGGGCGCTGACCGCGGTCTACCTCTCCGGGGAGCTGAAGCTCTGGGAGATCTACCTCACCGTGGCGCTGCTCGGCGCCGCCGCGGCGTTCCAGTACCCGGCGCTCGCCTCGGCCGTCCCGCTGCTCGTCCGCAAGGACCAGCTGCAGCGGGCCAACGGCCTGCTGGGGACGGCGACCAGCACCGCCGAGATCTTCGGGCCGGCGCTCGCCGGTGTGCTGGTCGCCGCCGCCGGCATCGGCGTGATCCTCTGGTTGGACCTGGTCACGTTCCTGTTCGCACTGGTCACGGTCCAGCTCGTGAGGTTCCGCGAGCCACCCCGGAGCGCCGCGGCGGATGAGCCGCGCCGCCGGCTCGCCGCCGACTCGCTGGCCGGGCTGCGCTACCTGCTCGCCCGGCCCAGCCTGCGCGGGCTGACCCTGGTCACGTTCGTGGTCAACCTGGTCATGGTCTTCGGGTACGCCGTCGTGCAGCCGATGATCCTCGCCCGTACCGGCAACGACACCTCCGCCCTGGCCAGCGTCCTGATCAGCATCGGGATCGGCGGCATCGTCGGCGGCCTGGTGCTCGGCGCCTGGGGCGGTCCGAGGTCGCGGGTCCGCGGCATGATGCTCGGCATCGTCGGCATGTGCCTGACGTCCCTGATCGTGACCGCGGTCGGCCGCGACGTGGTGGTCTGGTGCGCAGCCTTCCTCGCCGGCGCGTTGCTGCTGCAGATCGTCAACGGCGCCGAGCAGTCGATCTTCCAGACCAAGGTACCGGCGGAGCAGCAGGGTCGGGTCTTCGGCGCGGTCGCGTTCGTCTCGCAGGTCTCCGCGCCGCTGGCGATGATCTTCGCCGGGGTCCTCGCCGACCGGGTCTTCGAGCGCCAGGTGACCACCGGCGGCGGCCTGGTCGGCGCGCTCCAGCCGCTGGTCGGCGGCGGGCGCGGCAGCGGCATGGCGGTGATGCTGCTGATCGCCGGGGTGTGCGGGACGGCCGCGGCGCTGTGGGGGCTGGCGTACCGGCCGGTGCGCGACATGGACGAGCTGATCCCCGACCTCGACGCCGAGCCCGACGTTCCAGCGGAGCCGGTCCGGGACGAGCGGGAGGTCCGGGACGAGCGGGAGGTCCGGGACGAGCGGGAGGACCGCGAACTCGACCGCCTCCCCGGAGGCTGACGTGGCGGTGACGGGGGTGGTCGACCGCTGCGTCCACGAGCTGTTCGAGGACCAGGTGGCGCGGCGACCGGAGGCCACCGCGCTGATCGCGGGCGACGACCGGCTCAGCTACGCCGAGCTGGACGAGCGCGCGGACCGGCTGGCCCACCGGCTGGCGGGCGCCGGGGTCCGGCGGGGCGCGCTGGTGGGCGTACACCTGGGTCGCGGTGTTGACCTGGTGGTCGCGACGCTGGCCGGGCTCAAAGCCGGCGCCGGATATCTCATGCTCGACCCCGACCATCCCGCGGAGCGGCTGCGCCGGCTGGCGGCGGACGCCGGCGCCGAGGTGGTCCTCACCGATGCCGACCCCGGGAGCGGCGCGCGGCTGCCCCGGGGTGCCGGCGGGGCCGGCCCCGACGATGTCGCGTGCGTGATGTTCACCTCCGGCTCGACCGGCCAGGCCAAGGGCGTCGCGGCTGCGCACCGGGCGATCGTGGGCACCCTCGCCGGGCAGCGGTACCTGCGGTTCGGCCCGGACGAGGTATGGCTGCAGTGCGCCCCGGTCTCCTGGGACGCGTTCGCGCTGGAGCTGTGGGGTGCGCTGCTCTTCGGCGGTACCTGCGTGCTGCACCCCGGGCAGCGGCCCGACCCGGTGCTCATGGCCCGGCTGGTCGCCGAGCACGGGATCACCACGATGTACCTGTCCAGCAGCCTGTTCAACGTCGTCGTCGACGAGTACCCGGCCGCGCTCGCCGGGGTCCGCCAGCTCATGGTCGGCGGCGAGGCGCTCTCCCCGGTGCACGTCGGGCGAGCCCTGGACCGGTACCCGGACCTGCGGCTCGGCAACGGGTACGGGCCGGTCGAGGCGATGATCTTCGTGACTACGTACCCGGTGACCCGCGCCGACGCGGCCCGCGCGGCGGTGCCGATCGGCCGGCCGCTGGCCGCGAAGGCGGCGCACGTGCTGGACGAGCGGCTGCGGCCGGTGGCGGACGGGCAGATCGGCGAGCTGTACGCCGCCGGCCTCGGCCTGGCCCACGGCTACCTGCGCCGCCCGGGGTCCACCGCCGAGCGGTTCATCGCCGACCCGCTCGGCGGTCCGGGCGCGCGCATGTACCGCACCGGTGACCTGGTCCGCCGCGGGGCGGGCGGGGTGCTCGAGTTCGTCGGCCGGGCCGACACCCAGGTCAAGATCCGCGGCTTCCGGGTCGAGCCGGCCGAGGTCGAGGCCGTCCTTGCCCGGCATCCCGCGGTGGACCGGACGGCCGTCGTCGCCGCGGACGACGGCGACGGCGGCACGCGGCTGGTCGCGTACCTGGTGCCGCGCGGCGGGCCGGTGCCGGACCCCGACGACCTGCGCGCCCACGCCGCGGCCGTGCTACCCGAGTTCATGGTGCCGTCGGCGTTCGTCGCGCTGGAGTCCCTGCCGCTGACCCCCACCGGAAAGCTCGACCGGGCCGCGCTGGCGCCCCCGCCACGGCCCAGCGCGGTCCGGTCGATCCCGTCGCGGCCGCCGCGCACCGAGACCGAGAAGGTGCTGTGCGAGCTGTACGCCGCCGTGGTCGGCGTGGCGTCGGTCGGCATCGACGACAGTTTCTTCGCGCTGGGCGGCGACTCGCTGCAGGTGATCCGGCTGCTCGGCCGGGTGCGCGACAGGCTCGGCGCGGAGCTCGGCATCCGCGCGGTATTCGAGGCGCCCACCGTGGCCGCGCTGGCCGAGCACGTCGACCGGATCGACGTGGCCGGCCCGCTGGACGCGCCGCCGGTTGCGGCCCCGCCGGCCCGCGCGCCGCTGTCGTTCGCGCAGCGCCGGCTCTGGTTCCTCGACCAGATCGACGCGGGCGTCGCGTACACGGTGCCGGTGCTCATCCGGTTGCGCGGCGAGGTGGACGTGGCCGCGCTGCGGGCCGCGGTCCAGGCGCTGGCGGACCGGCACGAGGCGCTGCGCACGGTGTTCGTCGCGCACGACGGCGAACCGGAGCAGTGGGTGCTCCCCGCGCAGGCGGTCCCGTTCACCACGCTGCGGGTGGCACCGGAGGAGCTGGACGACCGGATCGCGGCCGCCGCCCGGTACCACTTCGACCTCGCCCGCGACCTGCCGTTCCGCGCCGTCCTGTTCCGTACCCCGGACCAGAGCGCGCTGCTGCTCGTCGTCCACCACATCGCCTCGGACGGCTGGTCGCTGGCGCCGCTGATGCGCGACCTGTCCACCGTGTACGCTGCCCGCCGCGCGGGCACCGAGCCGGACCTTCCGCCGCTGGCCGTCCAGTATGCCGGCTACGCGGCCGCGCAACGCGAGCGGCTCGGTGACCCGGCCGACCCGGACAGCCCGGCCGCCCGCCAGCTCGCCTTCTGGCGGTCCACTCTGGACGGCCTGCCGAACCGGCGGTACCTGTCCCGGCGGAGCGACCTGCCGGCGGTACCCGGGCCGCGGGCGGAGACGCTGCTGCGCCGGATCGACGGAGCCGGCCATACCCGGCTCGTCGCGCTGGCCCGGCGGTACCGCTGCTCGCTGTTCATGCTGCTGCACGCGGCGCTGGCCGTGGTGCTCGGCCGGGCCGGCGGCGCCACCGACATCGCGATCGGCGCACCGGTCGCCGGCCGCGACGTGACCACAGTGGACGATCTCGTCGGGTTCTTCGTCAACATGCTGGTGCTACGTACCGACCTGTCGGGTGACCCGACCGTCGCCGAGCTGCTGGCCCGGGTCCGGGACGCCGACCTGGCCGCACTGGCCCACCAGGAGGTGCCGTTCGAGCAGGTGGTGGAGGAGCTCAACCCGCCCCGCTCGCCGGGCCGGCACCCGCTCGTGGACGTGGTCCTGGCGCTGCAGAACAACGCCCGCGCGGAGCTGGTGCTGCCCGGCGTCGAGACCGGCGTGGAGCTGCTGCGCACCGGAGCGGCGATGTTCGAGGTGCTCGTCGACGTCACCGACAGCTACGGCGCCGGCGGTATCCCCGAGGGTCTCTCGATCGTCGTCGAGTACCAGGCCGAGGCGTTCGATCCGTCTACAATGGAGTGTCTGGCGGACGGGCTGGTGCGGGTGCTCGACGCGATGGTCGCCGCACCGGGCGGCCGGATCGCCGCGATCGACGGTCTGCCGGTGCCGGCCCCCGCCGCGGAGGCCGGCGCCGCGGTCCCACCTGCCCGGCGCGGCTACGTCGCCCCGCGAACCGACCTGGAGCGGCGGCTCGCCGCGGTCTGGTCCGAGGTTCTCGGCGTGGACCGGATCGGCGTCCACGACAACTTCTTCGTGCTCGGCGGGAACTCGCTGCGCGCGGTCCGGGTCGCCGCCCGGCTCGTCTCGGCGGAGCACCTACCCGCGACGGCGGCCCAGCTCTTCGCCGCGCCGACCGTCGCCGAGCTGGCCCGCGCAGTCGCCACCACGCCGGCACGGGCCGAGCCGCGGATCCCGCGGCTGCCCCGGGTGCCCCGCACCGCGCCGGCCCGATCCGCCGGACAGGAGTGAGCGATGGACCTCAGCGTGATGTTCTTCGGCGCCGACGACAGCACGGCCGGCGGGGGCCACCTGGCCAAGTACGACGACATCCTGGCCATCACCCGGGCGGCCGACGAGCTCGGCTTCACCGCGGTGTGGACCCCGGAACGGCACTTCCAGCAGGTCGGGCAGGTCTTCCCGAACCCGTCGGTGCTCAGCGCGGCGCTCGCCGTCGCGACCGAGCGGATCGCCGTCCGAGCCGGCAGCGTCGTGCTGCCGCTGCACCACCCGCTGCGGGTGGCCGAGGACTGGGCGGTCGTCGACAACCTGTCCCGCGGCCGGATCGGCGTCTCGATCGCCACCGGCTGGCACTCCGCCGACTTCGTCCTCGCGCCCGACCACTACGCCGACCGCCGCGAGCGGGCGCTCGCCGGGATAGCGCTGCTGCGCCGGCTCTGGGCCGGCGACGCGGTCGAGTTCGTCGACGGGACCGGCCGGACCGTGACCGTGCAACCGCAGCCGCGGCCGATCTCGCCCCGGCTGCCGTTGTGGATGACCACATCCGGCAGCGAGCGGTCCTGGCTGGCCGCCGGAGAGCACCGCACCAACGTGCTCGGCGCGACGATCGGGCAGACCCGCGAGGACCTGGCGGAGAAGATCCGGCGGTACCGGGAGGCGTACGACGCCGCGCCGGAGCAGACCGGCACCACGGCCCGCGGAACGGTCACGCTGATGGCGCACACGTACGTCGGCACCGACGACGCCGAGGCGCTCGACCGGGTACGCGCGCCGCTGCTGGCGTACCTGCGCTCGTACGTGGCGCAGACCGCGGCCAACCGGGACGCGGACAACCCGGCCGCGGCGCTCACCGACGCGCAGACCGACCAGCTCGCCGAGTTCGCGCTGCGGCGCTACCAGACCTGGGGGAGCCTGCTCGGCTCGCCGGACACCTGCCGCGCGACCCTGCGCGACCTGCGCGAGCTGGGCTGCGACGAGGTTGCCTGCTTCGTCGACTTCGGTCTCGACCGCGCGGACGTGCTGGCCGGCCTGCACCGACTCGCCGACCTGCGGAAGGACATCACCGAATGACCGCGTCGATGGCCGAGCGGTTCGCCGCGCTCGGCAGCGAGCAGCGGGTCCACCTGCTGCGCCGGCTCGTCGAGGCGGGGCGGCTGCGGGAGATCCCGGCCATCGTGCCGCGGCGCACGGACGACCGGCCGGTCCGGCTCAGCCCGGCGCAGGAGGACCTGTGGGTGTACCAGTCGCTCTACCCGGGCACCCCGGCGTTGAACCTGTGCGTGGCGTACCACCTCGACGCCACCGCGGTCGACGTCGCCGACCTGGAGCGGGCGCTGACGATCCTGCACGAGCAGCACGACATCCTCCGGCTGCGCATCGCCGGTGCCGTCGGCGACCTGCGGATGGAGTTCCCGCCGCCCGCGCCGGTCACGGTCGAGCGGCTCGACCTGCGGCGCACCGCCACCACGCTCGCCGAGGCGCTCACCGCGTTCAGCCGCCGCCCGTTCGAGCTGGACGGCAGCACCCCGCTGCTGCGCGGGCAGTACCTCACCGTCGACGACACCCGCGCCACGCTCGTGCTCGCCCTGCACCACATCGCCACCGACTGGTGGTCCTTCGACGTGCTGCACACCGAGTTCGTCGAGGCGTACCAGGCGGTGCGCGCGGGCGTCCCGCCCCGGCGCCGCCGCCCGGAGATCCAGTACGCCGACTTCGCCGCCTGGCAACGCGAGCTGGAGGAGTCCGGGGTCTTCGACGCGCAGCTCGACTTCTGGCGCCGGTACCTGGGAGATCCCCCGACACCGATGACGGTCGGCGGCGCCGGCGCCTGGCTCGCCGAGCCGACCGCGGGGCACGGGATCGAGCAGGTCCGCTTCCGGGTCCACCCCCGGACCGAGGCGGCCGCCCGGGCCTTCGCCCGGGCCCGCGGCACCACCGTCTACGGCGTGCTGATGACCGCGTTCGCGGTGTTCGCCCACCGGCTCACCGACCGGGCGGACTTCGTGCTCGGTACCCCGACCGCCAACCGCTCGGCGAAGGGCCTGGAACGGCTCATCGGGTACGTGATGAACGCCGTGCCCACCCGCTGGCGGATCGGTCCGGACGAGACGTTCGCGAGCCTGCTCGGCCGGTTCACCGTCGACTTCCCGGCCGTGCTGGCCAACGGTGACGTGCCGGTCGGCCGGATCGTGAGCGCGGTCGATCCCGAGCGGGTGCCCGGCCGGTCGCCGCTGTTCCAGTGGGTGTTCATGCACCTGACCCGGCAGGACAGCGTACGCAGGCTGCGCGAGATCGCCGAGCCGGAGCGCATCCACACCGGCGGCGAGCACGACCTCGTCGGCATCACCCGGGACACCGACGAGGGCATCATCGGCATGCTGGAGGCGCGCCGCGACGTCTACCCGCCGGAGCTGGTCCGCCGCTGGGCGGCCAGCTTCGGCGTCCTGCTGACCGGGCTGCTGGCCCGGCCGGACATCCCGGTCGACGCCGTCGACCTGCTGCCCGCCGCCGAGCAGCGGCGGCTGCTGGTCGAGGTGAACGACACCGCGGCCGACCTCCGCCCGGCGTCCATTGTGGACCTCATGGCGCGGCAGGCGGTCCGTACCCCGTCCGCGGTGGCCGTCGAGTCGGACCAGGAGTCGCTGAGCTACGCCGAGCTGATCGACCGGGTCGACCGGCTGGCGGGCGTGCTGCGGGCATACGGTGTCCGCGCGGAACGGATCGTCGCGCTGGTGCTCGGCCGGTCGGTCCCGATGGTGGTGGCCGCGCTCGCGGTCCAGCGGGCCGGCGGCGCGTACCTGCCGATCGACCCGGACTACCCCGCCGACCGGATCCGCTACCTGCTCGACGACGCGGCACCGGTGCTGGTGGTCACCGACGCGGAGAACGCCGCGTCGCTGCCGGAGACCGAGATCCCGGTGCTGGTGCCGGAGACCGGCGCGGGTGAGCCGCTGGACGAGGTCGGGCCCGGTCACCCGCGCCAGGCCGGTTACGTCATCTACACCTCCGGCTCCACCGGCCGCCCGAAGGGCGTGGTCGTCAGCCACGCCGGCATCCCGAGCCTGACCGACGGGTGGGTACGCCGGTTCGGGCTCTCCGCCGGCAGCCGCGTCCTGCTGCACGGGTCGCCGAGCTTCGACATGTCGGTCGGCCAGATGTGCATGGCCTTCGGCTCCGGCGGCACACTGATCGTCCCGCCCACCGGTCCGCTGGCCGGGGACGCGCTCGGCGCCGTCCTCCGCGAGCGCCGGATCAGCTGCGCCCTGCTCCCGCCGGCCGTCCTCGCCACGGTCGCACCCGGCGCCTACCCGGACCTCCGCGCGGTCTGCCTCGGCGGCGACGCCTGCCCGGCCGAGCTGGTCGCCGCCTGGACCGCGCCGGATCGGCAGGTCTTCAACGCGTACGGTCCCACCGAGACCACGGTCGGCCCGACCGTCAGCGACCCGCTGCCGCCCGCCGCCGCCACCCCGCCGATCGGCCGGCCGATCCGTAACGCCCGGGTGTACGTGCTCGACGGGCGGCTGCGCCCGGTACCGGTCGGCGTCCCCGGCGAGCTGTACGTCGGCGGGGCCGGGGTCGCCCGCGGCTACCTGGGGCTGCCGGGGCAGACCGCGCAACGGTTCGTGGCCGACCCGTACGCGCCCCGTTCCGGCGCGCGGATGTACCGCACCGGCGACCTGGTCCGCTGGCGCGGCGACGACCAGCTCGACTTCCTGGGCCGTGCCGACGAGCAGGTGGCGTTGCGCGGCTTCCGGATCGAACCGGCCGAGATCGAGGCGGTGCTGGCCGGCCACGAGACCGTCGCGCAGGCCGTGGTGGTGGTGCGTGAGGACAGCCCGGGGGACCGCCGCCTGGTCGCCTACCTGGTGCCGCGCCCCGGCCACGTGCTGGACGAACCGGCCCTGCTCGCGCACGCGCTGGCCGCGTTGCCGGTGTTCATGGTGCCGGCGGTGTTCGTCCCGCTGGCCGCCCTGCCGACCACCGAGCACGGCAAGGTCGACCGGGCCGCGCTGCCCGCCCCCGGCGGTTCCCGGCGGCCCGGACCGGGGACGCCGCGGCAACCGCGGTCGACCCGGGAGACCGTGCTGTGCCGGCTGTACGCCGAGGTGCTGGGCATCCCCGAGGTCGGCCCGGACGACGGCTTCTTCGAGCTCGGCGGCGACAGCATCCTGGCGATCCTGCTCGCCCGCCGGGCCCACGCGGCCGGTCTCGGGCTGACCCTCCGGCAGATCTTCACCGCCCGGACCCCGGCCGCGCTGGCCACCCTCACCGGTTCCACTGTGGACACTGTGGGCGACGCCGGGCAGGGACGGTTCCCGCTCACCCCGGTCATGCACTGGTGGCGGGAGCAAGCCGGGCCGCTCGACACGTTCGCCATGTCGATGCGGATCCCGGTCCCGGCCGGGCTCGACCCGGGTCGCGTCAGCGCGGCCCTGCGGTCGCTGGTCGACCGGCACGGGGCCCTGCGGCTGCGGTTGCTGCGACACACTCCGGACGACTGGGAGCTGGATGTCCCGCCTGCCGGTACCGGCATCGAGTTGTCCAGAGTGGACACCGCCGGCCTCCCCGACGCCGAGGTGCGCGCCGCCGCGGTCGAGGCGGCCGCGCGGGCCCGGTTGGCGCCGGAGGCCGGCCGGGTGACGGCGGCGGTGTGGTTCGACGCCGGCCCGGACCGGCCCGGGCAGCTCCTGCTGACCGTGCACCACCTGGCGGTCGACGCGGTGTCCTGGCACATCCTGCGGTCGGAGCTGGCCGAGCTGCTGGCCACCGGCGGTCTGACCGGGCCACCGCCGGGGACGTCGCTGCGGCGCTGGGCCGAGCTGCTGCCCGGGTACGCGGGCGCGGCCGTCGACGAGTTCCCGCTGTGGGAGGGGATGCTCTCCGGTCCCGAGGCGCGACTGGTCGCCGACGGCCGGCCGGCCGGTGGGCGGCGGGAGACGTACACGTCCACTGTGGATGTCGAGCTGGCCGGCGGGCACCAGGAGGTGCTGCTCACCGCGCTGCTCCTGGCCGCCATCCGCTGGCGGGGGCGGGGCACCGGGCTGCTCGTGCACCTCGACGGGCACGGCCGCGAGGCACCCGCCGACGACGTCGACGTCTCCCGGACGGTCGGCTGGTTCACCACCCTGTACCCGGTCCGGCTGGACGCCGGCGGCGCTGCCGCCGGCGGTGCTGACGCGGCCCGCGCGCTCGCGCGGGTGAAGCAGCAGCTGCGCGCGGTACCGGCCGGCGGCCTCGGGTACGGCCTGCTCCGCTACCTCAACCCGGACACCGAGCCGAAGCTCGCCGAGCTGCCCGGGCCCGATGTGCGGTTCAACTACCTCGGCCGGTTCGGCGGTGCGGACGCCGGCGACGCCGAGCTGCTCGGCGTCGTGGCCGAGGACGCCATGCCGCTCGCCCACGCGCTGGAGCTCGACGTCGTCGCGGAGTCGGCGACCCGGCTGGTCGCCACCTGGTCGTACGCGCCCGGCATGCTCGCCGCCGGCGACGTGCAGGCGCTGGCCGGGTACTGGGCCGAGGCGCTGGGGGTGCTGGCCGGCAGCCCGCCCGGCCCCGAGTTCGACCTGGTCGACCTGACTCCGGACGAGATCGACGCGCTGGCGGCCGATCTGGACGGCCCGGAGTGGGGCGGCGCCCGGTGAGCGCTGGCCGGCCGGCCGACATCCTGCCCCTCGCACCGATGCAGGAGGGCCTGCTCTACCACGCGCTGCGCGACCCGTACGGCACCGACCTCTACCTGGTGCAGGCACGGTTCGCTGTGGACGGACCGGTGGACGCCGCGGCGCTGCGCCGGGCCGTGGCCGCGCTCGTGGCCCGGCACCCGAACCTGCGCGCGTGCTTCCGGCACAAGGGCCTCGACCAGCCGGTGCAGCTCGTACCGCGCGAGGTCACCGTGCCGTGGACCCAGACCGGTGACGACGACGTACCGAAGCTGCTCGCGGAGGACCGGTTGCGCCGGTTCGACGTGACCCGGCCGCCGCTGCTGCGGTGCACGCTGGTCCGCCCGGGTGCCGGACCGGCCGAGCTGATCCTGACCCTCCACCACATCCTGGTCGACGGCTGGTCGATGCCGATCCTCGCCCGCGAGCTGGCCGCCCTGTACGCGGGAGCGGAGCTACCGCCGGTCCCGCCGTTCCGGGAGTACCTGGCCTGGCTGCGCCGCCAGGACAGCGGCGCGGCCGCGCGGGCCTGGCGCACCGCGCTCGCCGGACTCCGTGCCGGCACCCGGATCGCCGGTGCCGGTGGCGACACCGCGGTCGTCCTGCCGCCCGAGCGGGTCGAGATCGAGCTGAGCGCCGACCTGAGCGAGGCGGTGCGGCAGCGGGCCCGCGCGGCGGGTGTCACCGTCAACACGGTGGCCCAGGCCGCCTGGGCCCTGGTGCTCGGCCGGATGGCGGGCACGGACGACGTCGTGTTCGGCGCGGTCGTCTCGGGCCGGCCACCGGAGCTGCCCGGCGTCGAGGGGATGGTCGGCCTGTTCGTCAACACCGTGCCGGTCCGGGTCCGGCTGCCAGCCGGGGAACCGACCGCGGGCCTGCTGGCCCGGTTGCAGGACGAGCAGGCGCAGCTGAGCGCGTACCACCACGTCCGGCTCGCGGAGGCGCAGCGGCTCGCCGGGGTGGGCGACCTGTTCGACACGGTGCTGGCGTTCGAGAACTTTCCGCAGGGCGGGGCGGTAGGCGGCGGGCTCCGGCTCGTCGACGTGTGGGACGCCACGCACTACCCGCTCGCGGTCACGATGCTCTCCGGTGACCGGCTCTGGCTGCGGGTGAGCCACCGACCGGACCGCATCGACCACGCCACGGCCGCGCTGGCCGCGCGGCGACTCGTCCGCGCGCTCGGTGCCCTGGCCGGCGACGAGCCCCGGGTGGATGTCCTGCCCGAGGCCGAGCGCCGCGACCTGCTCCTCACCTGGAACGCCACGGACCGCCCTGGCAACGGCGGGACGATCACCGCCCGGTTCGATGCGCAGGTGGCCCGTACCCCGGACCGGGTCGCGGTCGAGGACGGTGTCCGGGCGGTGAGCTACCGCGAGCTGGCGGCCCGCGCGGACGGGCTGGCCGGCCGGCTCGCCGCCGCCGGGGTCGGCGGCGGCGTCGGGGTCGGCGCCGAGCCGGAGAGCGCGGTCGCCCTGCTGATGGACCGCTCGCTCGACCTGGTGACCGCGCAGCTCGCGGTGCTGAAGGCCGGCGGGTGCTACGTACCGCTGGATCCTGGGCAGCCTGCGGACCGGTTGGCCTGGCTGCTGCGCGACGCGGGCGCGCGGGTCGTGCTCACCGACCGCCGGCCCGACCGCCGGCCCGACTGGCTCCCGGCCGGCGTCCGCGTGCTGGGCCTCGACATCCCGCCCGGTACGGCGCCGCCGCCACCGAGAACATCCACTGTGGACTCAGCCGCACACGTCATGCACACCTCCGGGTCGACGGGCGTACCCAAGGGCGTCGTGATCACTCACGGCAACGTGGTGGAGCTGGCCCTGGACCGGCGCTTCCAGCGCGGTGCGCACGCCCGCATGTTGCTGCACAGCCCGTACACCTTCGACGCCGCCACCTACGAGGTGTGGGTTCCGTTGCTGAACGGCGGCACCGTCGTGGTGGCGCCGCCCGGCCCGCTCGACCCCGATGTCCTCGAGGGACTCCTCACCGGCGGTCGGATCACCGCGTTGTGGCTCACCGCGGAGCTGTTCCGCGCGGTGGCCGACCTCGGTCCGGAGATGCTCGCCGGGCTGCGCGAGGTGTGGGCCGGCGGCGACGTCCTCGACCCGGTGGCCGTACGCCGGGTGCAGGACGCCTGCCCGGAGACCGTGGTGGTGAACGGCTACGGTCCGACCGAGACGACCACGTTCGCGACCTGCCACCCGGTGGACCGGCCGGCCCGTACCGGAACCGTCCCCATCGGACGGCCGCTGGACAACACCCGGGCGTACGTGCTCGACGCCCGGCTGCGTCCCGCGCCGGTCGGTGCCGTCGGGGAGCTGTACCTGGCCGGCACCGGGGTGGCCCGCGGTTACCTGAACCAGCCGGCCCGGACCGCCGAACGGTTCGTCGCGGCCCCGTACGCGGCCGGGCCGGGCGCGCGGATGTACCGCACCGGGGACCTGGCCCGCTGGACGACCGGCGGGGTGCTGGAATTCGTCGGCCGGGCCGACAACCAGGTGAAGGTCCGCGGGTTCCGGGTCGAGCCGGGGGAGATCGAAGCGGTGCTCGCGGCGTGCCCCGGGGTCCACCGCGCGGTGGTCGCCGCCCGGCCCGGGACCGACGGCGGTACCCGGCTGATCGCGTACCTCGTGCTGGACGCCGACGGCGACCTCGACGAGGTACGCCGGCACGCGGCCCGGCGGCTGCCCGCGTACCTGCTGCCGACCGGGTACGAACTGGTCGACCGGATCCCGCTGACGCCACACGGCAAGGTGGACCGGGCCGCACTGCCGCAGCCGCGCGCGTGGACGAGCGACGAGCCGGCCGCGGTACCCCGGACGCCGCGCGAGCGGACGCTCTGCGAGCTGTTCGCGACCGTTCTCGGGGTACGGGCGATCGGCCCCGACGACAACTTCTTCGAGGCCGGCGGCCACTCGCTGCACGCCATGCGGCTGGCCGCGGCGATCGAGCGGGCGCTCGGCACGCCCGTCCCGGTCAGCGCGGTCTTCGCGGCACCCACCCCGGCCGAGCTTTCCGCCCGGCTCGACGGCACGGTCCGGGACCTGGGCCTCGCGCCGCTGCTGGCGCTGCGCGCCGACGGTGACCTGTTGCCGCTGTTCTGCCCGCACCAGGGCATGGGCATGGGCTGGGCGTACGCCGGACTGCTGCCCTACCTCGATCCCGGGCGGCCGCTCTACGCGCTGCAGTCCACCGCGCTGCGCGGCGACACGCCGCTGCCGGCGAGCATCGGGCAGCTCGCCGAGGAGTACCTGCCCCGGATCCGGGCGGTACGACCGGACGGGCCGTACGCGTTGCTGGGGTGGTCCTTCGGCGGCCTGCTCGCCTACGAGCTCGCGGTCCGGCTGCGGCAGGACGGGCAGCCGGTCGCCCTGCTCGCCGTGCTCGACACGTTCCCGCCGCTCGCCGCCGGCATCCCGCCCGCGCTGGACCCGGTCGCGGTCGAGCAGGAGACGCTGCAGATCCTGCTCCGGGACGCGAACGACCCGAGCTACCGGCCGCGCCCCGGACCGCTGTCCCGCGAGCCGGTCTTCGCGGCCGTCCGCGGCGGGGCCGGCCCGCTGCACGGTGCCACCGACCGGCAGCTCACCACGCTGGTCGAGGTACGCGCCCGGCACCTGAGGCTGGCCCGGAACTACCGGCCACGCCGGTTCGACGGCCGGGTCCTGCTGTTCTCGGCCACCGCCGGGGCCACCGCCGCGGCCGCCGCCGGGGCGGACGGGCTGCCTTCGGCGGTCAAGGCCGAGGCGTGGCGGCGGTCGGCCGCGGAGGTCGACGTCCACGAGATCGACTGCACGCACAGCGACGTCCTGAAGCCGGGGCCGGCCGCCGAGATCGCCGCTGTCATCGACGCCCAGCTCAGGGAGGTCTGACCATGCCGCCCGCGGAGTACCAGTTCCCGGTGTCGCCCGCACAGGCCCGGCTGCTGGTCCTGGACCGGATGCACTCGGGCAGCGCGCAGTACCACGTTCCGGCCGCGTTCGCCGTCCACGGCCGGTTCGACGTGGACGCGTTCATCCGGGCCCTGGACACGCTGGTCGCGCGGCACGAGTCGCTGCGTACCGTGTTCCGCGCCGAGGGCGGCGAGTACGTGCAGGTGGTGACCGAGGACGCGCGGGCGGACGTGCGGTTGGTGCCGGACGTGCCGCCGGGCGAGGTCGGTTCGGCGATGCTGGCCGAGGCGCAGCGGCCGTTCGACATCGAGAAGGGACCGTTGCTGCGCTGCGTGGTCTACGCGGTCAGCGACGGCAGCCACCGGATCCAACTCACCGTCCACCACCTGGTCTGCGACGGGTGGTCGATGCAGATCATGCTGCGCGAGCTGGGCGCCGCGTACCGGGGTGAGCCGCTCGAACCGCTGTCGATCCAGTTCCCGGACTGCGCCGCCTGGCAGCGCGAGCAGCTCGCCGGGGGCAGCCACGCCGAGGCCGTCGCGTACTGGCGGGAGTTGTTGCGGGACGCGCCCACCACACTGGAGCTGCCCGGCGACCGGCCCCGCCCGGCGGTGCAGTCGACCGCCGGTGGGGTGGAGCGGCTGGTCCTCCCGGCCGGCACCCGGTGGCGGCTGTCCAGGCTCGCCCAGGACCGGGACACCACCACGTTCGCCGTCCTGTTCGCCGCGTTCCACGCGTTCCTGAGCCGGATCTCCGGCCAGACCGACCTGGTCGTCGGCATCCCGGTCTCCGGTCGCGACCATGCCGACCTGCAGGACATGGTCGGCATGCTCACCAACACCCTGGCGCTGCGCACCGACGTCTCCGGCGAGCCCAGCTTCGCCGAGCTGGTCGACCGGGTCCGGGACGGGCTGCGGGCGGCCCGCCCGTACCAGGACGCGCCGTTCGGCGCCGTGGTCGACGCCGTCGCCCCGGAACGCCAGCTCAGCCACGACCCGATCGTGCAGGTGGTGTTCGGGTACGACGACGACACCGAGATGGCGCTGGACCTGGCGGGTGCGCGCGTGGAGCGCATCGAGCTGGTGCTCGGCGTGGCCAAATTCGACTTCCTGATGTACGTCGAGCGCTGGGGTTCCGGCCTGCACGCGTTGTTCTTCTACCGCACCGACCTGCTCGACCCGGCGACCGTCCGGCGCTGGGTGCGGGCGTTCGAGGTGATGCTCGACGGCCTGCTCGACCGGCCGGACCGGCCGATCACCGCGGTCGACCTGCTGGACGCCGGCGAACGGCACCGGATCGTCCGGGAGTGCAACCGCACCGAGGTCGCCACGCCGGACCGGCTGGTGCCGGAGCTGGTCGCCGACCGGGCCGCCGAGCGCCCCGACGCGATCGCGCTGGTCTGCGGGGAGACCGTGCTCACCTACCGGCAACTGATCGACCGCGCGGACCGGCTGGCGGCCACGATGCGGGCGGCGGGTGTCGGGCCCGACGTCCCGGTCGGGCTGTGCCTGCCCCGGTCCGCCGCGATGGCGGTCGCGGCGCTCGCCGTGCTGCGGGCCGGCGGGGCGTACCTGCCGCTCGATCCGGACCAGCCGGCGGCCCGGCTCGGGCACATGGTCGCCGACGCCGGCACCCGGCTCGTCCTCGCCGACGCGACCACCGCCGAACGGGCCGCCGGCACGGGCGTGCCGGTCGCGGTGCTGGCTCATGACGCGGCCGACGTCGCCGTGTCGCCGGTGCCGGTGGGCCGCCGGGTGGCCGGCGAACCCGGGCCGGGCAGCAGCGCGTACCTCCTCTTCACGTCCGGCTCGACCGGCACCCCGAAGGCGGTGGCCGTCCCGCACCGGGCGCTCACCAACCTGGCCACCGCGGTACGGGCCCAGTTCCCGGTCACCTCCCAGGACCGGGTGCTGCAGTACGTCGCGTTCAGCTTCGACGTCGCCGTCTCCGACCTGTTCTTCACCTGGGTCGCCGGCGCCGAACTGCACATCGCCGGTGACGACGAACGGATCGGCGAGGCGCTGTACGACCGGCTGCGCGACTCCCGCATCACGTACGCGTTCCTGCCACCCTCGGCCGCGATGTCGCTGCCCTGCCCGGCCGGCGCCCTGCCGGACCTGCGCACGCTGGCGATCGGTGGCGAGGCGGTCCCGGCGGAGCTGGTGGACCGCTGGGCGGCGTCCGGGCGCCGGCTGCTCGACGCGTACGGGCCCAGCGAGGCCACCGTCTACGCCACCACCGCGGTGCTGCGGGCCGGCGAGCCGGTGGTGATCGGCCGGCCGGTCGCCAACGGCCGGGCGTACCTGCTCGACCGGCGGCTGCGGCCGGTACCGGTCGGCGTGGTCGGTGAGGTCTACCTGGCCGGGGCCAACCTCGGCCGCGGGTACGTGAACCGGCCGGCGCTGACGGCCGAGCGGTTCACCGCCGACCCGTTCGGCCCGCCCGGCGCCCGGATGTACCGCACCGGGGATCTCGGCCGCTACGACGCGAACGGTGTGCTGTCCTACCTCGGCCGGGTCGACACCCAGGTCAAGGTGCGCGGCTTCCGGGTCGAGCTGGGCGAGATCGAGACCGTGCTGGCGAGCCATCCCGAGGTCGCGGTCGCGGCGGCCACCGTACGCGGGGACGGCGAGGACCGGCGGCTCGTGGCGTACGTGGTCGGCGCGAACGGCCGCCCGCCGGCCGCCGGCGACCTGCGCGCCTGGCTCGCCGACCGGCTGCCCGGGTACATGGTGCCGGAGACCGTGGTGCCCCTCGACGAGCTGCCGGTCGGGCGTACCGGCAAGGTGGACCGGGCCCGGTTGCCGGATCCGCCGACCACCCGGCCGGAGCTGGCGCAGCCGTTCGTCGCCGCGACGACCGCGACCGAGCGCCGGCTCGCGGAGGTCTGGGCCCGGGTTCTCGACCTCGACCGGGTCGGGGTCCACGACAACTTCTTCGAGCTGGGCGGCAACTCGATCCGCCTGGTCACCGTGCTGTCCGAGCTGCACGGGCAGGGTGACCAGGGCCTCACGATGATCGACCTGTTCCGGCACGCGAACGTCGCCGCACTCGCCGCGCGCCTCGACAGGACCGCGGACGGGATCGCGGACGGGATCGCGGACGGGACCGCTGCGCCCTCCGCCGACCTCGACGAGTCGCGGCAGCGTGGCGAGTTCCGGCGCGCGCGGCTGTCCGCACGGGCCGAGGCGGAGAAGGGCGGCGGCCGATGAGCGACGTCCCCGCGGTCGCCGTCATCGGGATGAGCGGGCGGTTCCCCGGCGCCCGCGACCTCGACGAGTACTGGGCCAACCTGTGCGGCGGGGTCTGTTCGATCGTCGACTTCAGCGAGGAGGAGCTGCTCGCCGCCGGGGTCGACCCGGCGGAGTTCCGCCGCGCCGGCTACGTGCCCGCCAAGGGCTTCCTGGCCGGTGCCGACCGGTTCGAGGCGGAGCTGTTCGGCTTCAACCGCACCGAGGCGGCGGCGCTGGACCCGCAGCACCGGCTGCTGCTGGAGACGGCCTGGAGCGCGCTGGAGGACGCCGGGTACAACCCGCGCGACGCGCCCGACCGGACCGGCGTGTACGTGGGTGGCAGCCTCACCGAGCACATGGTCGCCGCGTACGCCGACCCCCGGCGCGCCGCCGAGCTGGGCGGTTTGCAGCTGCGCATCCTGACCGACCGGGAGTTCCTGGCGCCCTGGCTGTCGTACCGGCTCGACCTCGACGGGCCCAGCCTCACCGTGCAGACCGCCTGCTCCACCTCGCTGGCCGCGGTGCACCTGGCCGTCCAGGCGCTGCTGATGGGGGAGTGCGACGCCGCCCTCGCCGGTGGGGTCTCGGTCGACTCGGTGCGCAAGCGCGGGTACCAGTTCCAGGAGGGCGGGATCTTCTCGCCGGACGGGCGGTGCCGGCCGTTCGACGTGAACGCGGCCGGCACGGTCAGCGGCAGCGGGGTCGGTGTGGTGGTGCTTCGCCGCTTGGCGGACGCGCTCGCGGACGGCGACCCGGTCCGCGCGGTCATCGCGGGATCCGCGGCCAGCAACGACGGTTCGGCGAAGGTGGGATTCACCGCGCCGAGCGTCGACCGGCAGTCCCGGGCGATCGTCGAGGCCTGGTCCTCGGCCGGCCTCGACCCGTCCTGCGCGCAGTACATCGAGATGCACGGTACCGGAACCGACCTCGGCGACCGGATCGAGGTGGCCGCGGTGAGCGCCGCGTTCGGCCGTACGCCCGAGCGCCGCTGCGGGATCGGCTCGGTCAAGTCGAACATCGGGCACCTGGACGCGGCCGCGGGCGTGGCCAGCCTGATCAAGGTCGTGCTGATGCTGGGCCACCGCACGGTGGTGCCGACGGCCAACGCCAGCCGGCCGCATCCCGGCCTGGGGCTCGCCGGTTCGTCACCGTTCGAGCTGGTGACCCGGGTGGCGCCGTGGGAGCCACCGGACGACGGTCCGCGGCTGGCCGGCGTGACCGCGGTCGGCATCGGCGGCACCAACGTGCACGTGGTGGTGGCCGAGCCGCCGGCGGTCCGCTCCCGCGCTCCCGCCGACCGGGTCGAACTGCTGCCACTGTCGGCCCGTACCCCGGAACAGCTCGGCACGGCGTCCCGCCGGCTCGCCGCCACGCTGCGCCGCGCCGGGGCGCCCGCGCTGGCGGACGTCGCGCACACCTTGCGTACCGGCCGGGCACCGCTGGCCGCCCGGAGCTACCTCGTGGCCGGGAGCGCCGCCGAGGCCGCCGACGTCCTGGACGGCGCGGGCGCCGCGAGGGAGGCGCCCGCCGACCTCCGCGCGCTCGGCGAATCGTGGGTACGCGGTGAGCACGTCGACTGGCCGGCCCCGGCCGGCGGTGCCCGGCGCGTCCACCTGCCGACCTACCCGTTCGCGGGCGAGCCCCGCGGCGCGTTCACGCTCGGCCCCACGCCGGATCCCGTGTCCGTCACCGCATCCGGGGACCGGCTCGGCCGGGTGACCGAGGTGCTCTCCGGCACCCTGGGCCTGTCCGGGCCGGACGGTCTCGACGGGTCCTTCTTCGCCGCCGGCGGCGACTCGCTGACCGCCGTCCACCTGGCCGGCCGGCTCCGCGACGACCTGGGCATCGACGTCCCGATCGAGCTCTTCCTGGAGCAGGTCAGCCTGCACGAGCTCGCGGCCCGGATCACCGCCCTCGGCGAGGGTACGGCGGACTCGATGCTCGCTTCGCTGCTCGACGAGACCGCACCGGGCTGACCTCGCGCTACTCCGCGGCAGCCCGATGGCTCCGGCCGCCCCGGCGCCGGTGGGTCAACGCGCCCTACGCTGAGCAGCGTGGATCCGCACGGCGTCTTCGTCTACGGCTCGCTGTCGCACCCGGACGAGCTGCTCCGGTTGCTCGGGCACCGACCCGACCCCGGCGAGGTCCAGCGGGCCACCCTGCACGGGTACCGTCGCTTGTGGACAGTCTGTACGGACAACACCGACCCCGCCCGCCGGGTGACCTACTACCGGCCGGGCGCGACCGGTCCGGAGCCGATCCAGGTGCTGTTCCTCGCGGTCGTCCCCGACGGCGGCGCCACGACCGGCGGGTTGCTCGTCCGGGTGGACGCCGGGCGGCTCGCCGGACTCGACCGCCGGGAGGGAAACTACGTGCGCCACGAGGTGACCGGGGCGGTCCGCCCGGAACGGGCCGGCGCCCGGCTGCCGGACGCCGTCTGGACCTACACCGCGGCCGGCGACTCCCTGGTCCGGGCCGGGGCCGGCATCGCCGCCGGCACGGCGCGGATCCGGCGGGAGTACCTCGACCGCGTCCACCAGGGACTCGCCGCGCACGACCTGCTCGAGGCGTTCCGGCGGGACGTCACGATGCCGGCCGTACCCGTGGTGCCGCTGGCGCGGGTACCGGTTACCGACCCGTGTCCACATTCCGGGACCGGAGCAGCGGGATGCTGGCGACCTTCTCCTGTGTCAGCTCGTCCCAGATGATGCCGGCCTGCGGGCGGGCACCCCGCCGCGGGCGGCAGTCGATGACGCGTTCCGGCGTGACGACCAGATCGAGCGGCACGTCGTGCGCTGCCGTCGGGATCTCGCCGGCCGCGCGTACCTGTAGCTCGTGGACGGTCGTGACCACCACGGTGTCGGCACCGATCAGCCCGGCCTGTGCCGCGAGCGCGAACTCCAGGTCGGCGAACCCGCCGCCCTTGCCGAGCCGGGCGCCGTCCCCGGCGGCGGCGACACAGCCCATGACGACGAGGTCGACCGGAGCCAGGTCGGCCACCGCGAGCCGTCGCGCCGACCGCGACGCACCGCTGATCGAGGCGGCCCGTCGCGGCGGGTCGGCGAGGTGGTCGGGGTCCAGCAGGAAGAACGGGTCCGGCTCGGCCAGCCGGGGTACCGCCATGTAGACCACCTTGCCGTCCTGCAGCGCCCGCTGGCGTACCGGTAGCTGGGCGGCGTCCGGGTTGGCCTTGACCGTGCCCGCGCGCCGCCACTCCCCGGTCGCCCGCAGGCGCTCGGCGGCCGCCTCGGCCCCGACGAAGTTCGGAATCCGGCCGACCGCGCCCGGGAACCGGGTCACCCGTGCCGCGCGCAGCGCCTCCCACACCTCCTCGCGCAGCGTGGCCTTGGCGGCCAGCAGGTCGGCCGGGCCGCCGGCGTCGCGGTCATGCCGGCTGCGTCTCGGCACGCCGTACCTCCTGCCAGGGTGCCTCGTGCTCCCGGATGGCGCGGACGAACGCGGACAGCCCGATGACGAGCGCCTCGCGTTCCGCGGGCGTCATCGCCGCCACCCAGCGTTCGTAGTGCAGGTGGAAGTCCTTCGCCATGGTGGCGTGCAGGGTGCGGCCCCGGTCGGTGAGGCGCAGCCGGTAGAGCCGGCGGTTGGTCTGGTCGCGCTCGCGGACCAGCAGCCCGTTGCGTTCCATCTCGGCGGCCATCCGGCTGACCGAGCTCTTCTCCAGGCGTAGCCGCTCGGCGAGGTCACGCTGGGACAGCGGGGTGTCGGTGTCGAGTTCGTGCAGCGCGAACGCCTGGGACAGCGAGATCGACAACCCGGGGATGGGGTGGTCCGGCTGCAACATGCCGGCCACCCGGACGAGATCCATGAACAGGTGGTGGAGCTGTTCGGCTGAGTTCACCCGGGCCCTCTTCAAAGTTGTGCTCTACAACTGTACAGCGTACTCTGTGACAGAGATAGTTGTATCGTACAACTCTGGAGTACGCCATGCGCCTGCACTCTCCCGGCCTGCACGGCAACCGCCCGAAGGCCTTCCAGGGCCGCAACAGCCGGCTCTACGACCTGCTCGCCCGTAGCCTGTTCCGCCGCCTGTACCGGACCCTGGCCCGGGACATCGCGACGGTCGCCCCGGCCGGCGCCACCGTGCTGGACGTCGGCACCGGTCCCGGCGTGCTGCTCGCCGAGCTTGCCCACCTGCGGCCGGATCTCACCCTGACCGGTGTCGACCTGTCGGCGGACATGGTGACCGCGGCCCGCCGGAACCTCACCCGGTACGCCGGACGGGCCACCGCGCAGGTCGGCGACGTGACCGCGCTGGACTTCCCGGACGGGTCGTTCGACCTGGTCGTCTCCACGTTGAGCCTGCACCACTGGGACCATCCCGAAGCCGCCCTCGGCGAGCTGGCCCGGGTCCTGCGCCCCGGCGGTCAGGTGTACATCTACGACTTCTGGTTCGCGCCGTTCGACAAGCTCGTCTCGGCGGCCCGGAACCAGTCGGTCCTCAGTGGACAGACGCCGAGCCGGACGGCGGTACGCACGGGCATTCCGTTCCTCCCGCGGTGTGTCCGGCTGATCATGTCGGGCAAGGCGGTCCGTACCCGCGACAGGTGATCCACCACCCGGTTGCTGAGGGCCGCGAGCGCCTCGCCCGCGCTGAGCGATCCATCCACACCTGATCCGCGCCGGGATGCCGCGCCGGTCGTGCCCGGTGCGGCATCGCTGGCGCTGCGGCCGGCGCCGGGTCCGATTACCCTCGTTGCGCATGACACTGGTGGCGTCGGGTCGGTGCCTGGCCGTCGTGTTGGTCGCGATGCTCACCCCGGTGGTCCCCGCCGGGCCGGCCGCCGCCACCGGAGCGACCCCGTCGGCGTCGGTACCGTGCCCGGTGCCGGTGCCGGCGGTCACCCGGCCGCCGCTGACGTCGAAGCCGCCGGACGACCCGCTGGCCCGTACCGTCGGTGGTGCGGCGCTCGCGACGTCGGGCCTCGTGGTCCCGCCCGGTGCGGCGCGCCCGCCGGCGGTGACCGCGTCCTCGTGGCTGGTCGCGGACCTGGACACCGGTGCCGTGCTCGGCGCCTGCGCCCCGCACGACTTCGCGATCCCGGCCAGCGCGCAGAAGCTCCTGCTGGCCGCGACCGCGCTGCCCCGGCTGGACCCGACGCAGGTGATCACGGTCACTCCCGAGGATCTCACCTTCGAGCGGGGTAGCTCCGCGGTGGGCCTGCTCGTGGGCGGGCGGTACACGATCGAGACGCTCTGGCTCGGGCTGCTGCTCGACTCGGGCAACGACGCCGCGAACGTGCTGGCCCGGGTGGCCGGCGGCGAGGAGGGCGTGGCGGGCACGATCCGGGCGATGAACGAGGAGGCCCGCCGTCTCGGCGCGCTCCAGACGCATGCGGCGACTCCGTCTGGCCTGGACGGGCCGGGGCAGTTCACCAGCGCGTACGACCTCGCGCTCATCGCCCGGGCGTGCTTCGCGCAGGAGCCGTTCCGCCGGTACGTGACGACGGTCCGGGCGCAGATCCCGGCGCAGCCGCCGGCGGACCCGAGAGGCTTCCAGATCCAGAACGACAACCAGCTGCTGTTGCGGTACCCCGGGGCGCTGGGCGGCAAGACCGGCTTCACCACGCTCGCCCGGCACACCTTCGTCGGCGCCGCGGAGCGGGACGGCCGCCGGCTGGTCGTCACGGTGCTGCGGGCGGAGGCCCGGCCGGTACGCGGCTGGCAGCAGGGTGCGGCGCTGCTCGACTGGGGTTTCGCGCTGCCGCGGGACGCCTCGGTGGGCCGGCTGGTCGAGCCGGGCGAGCCGCTGCCGTCGAGCGCGACCGCCGCGCCCACCGGTGCGCCCGCGCTCGCCGGCCGGGCGCCGTCGGCCACGCCGGTGCTGCACTCCGCCCGGGCCGGGCTGCCGGCCGGGTGGCCGCTGCTCGCGCTCGGCCTGGTCGCGGTCGCCGCGCTCACCGTCTTCGCGGCGATCCGCCGCCGCCCCCGCTGACCACAAACTGCGGGGAGTTTGTGGTTATGGGGCTGCCCATAACCACAAACTCCCCGGAGCTCGTGCGTGCTAGTTCTGGGTGATCCGTACCTCGTCGAGGCCGCCCTCGACCAGGCTGCCGGTCGAGGCGTCAGCCGTCTCGACCAGGATGCGGACGGACTGCCCGGCGAACGCGGAGATGTTCGAGCTCGCCGTCGCCCAGGCACCGGCCCGGTTGGAGGCGGCCCCGGCCTGCGTCAACAGGACGGTCGTGCCTCCACTGTGGACGATGCTGACCCGGAAGAAGTCGGCGCTGCTGGCGTTGTTGAGGTGCGCCAGGTACCACGCGTACGACAACGTCAGCGTGCCGGTGCCCGGCAGGGTGATCGCCGGTGACCGGATGCTGGTCGTGCCGCTGTCGACATCGTTGGCGCCGGCGCTGGCCCCGGCCAGGCGGCCGGTGGACAGGCTGTTGGTACCGGAGAAGGCGTTGCCCAGCTGCAGGGTGATGCCACCCGAGCTGGTGGGCTCCGGGTCGCCGCGCTCCCAGGCCCCGCTGACCGCGGTGTCGGTGCCGTTCGGGTTGACGGTCCAGCCGGTGGCGGTGTCGAAGGTGTCGAGGAACACCGTCGTACCCGGAGGCGGCGTGCTGCCGCCGTTGTCGATGAGGTCCTGGATCTGGTTGAAGATCAGGTGCATCCGGGCACCCTGGTTGTTCGGGCAGCCGCCGAGATGGTGCAGGGCGAGCACCCGGTGGTTGGCGGAGAGCACCGGCGAACCGGAGTTACCGCCGGAGGTGTCGCACGAGTACGACATGTTCCACGTGTTGATCGCCGCGTTGCGTACCGTGCACACCGGTCCGCCCTGCGTGTCCTCGAAGATCGAGAGCCGCTTGGGCGCGCCGTCGCCGTGCCCGGGGATGTAGATGCGCTCGCCGGCGACCGGGGCACGGGTCTCCAGGAACAGCGTGCCGAAGCCCTGGATCGACGCGAAGTTGTTGACCGAGTACAGCGTGTAGTCGAGCTCGTTCGAGCCGCCCGTGCTGACCCGCAGCAGCTGGGCACCGCTGACCCTGGTGCCGGCGGCCGGGTTGTTGCCGCCGCACGTGGCGCACTGGAAGCCGAACTGCACCTCGCTCGACTGCACCGCGGCCTGGGTGGAGAAGCAGTGCTTGTTGGTCAGCATCCGGTTGGTGTTGCCGACGCGCCAGGTCGTGCAGGAGCCACCGCCGCCGATGAGCAGCTTGGCGACCGCACCGGACCGGGCGAACTCGGTCGGGTGGCTGCTCTGGTAGCAGACCACGTCGCGCCGGGCGTCGGTGGAGCAGACGCTCAGGATGCCGGGGTTGTTGGCGATGATCTCCGACTCGGTGTACCCACGCCAGTACCCGTCGATGCGCGCGGCGGACATCGGGGATGAGGCGTGCAGGGTCACCACCGCGACCTCGCCGTCGACCGACATCGCACCGAATCCGCGCCGGCCGTGCAGGGTGCGGCTCGCGTCGCCGTCCGCCGGTACGCCGTGGTACGTGTGCACCTGGCGCCCGCTCTCGTCGGCGACCGTGACGTACTCGCCCGGTGCCAACCGCAGGCTGGCGAAGTGCACCTTGATGTACGTCGCGCCCGGGTACCGGATCTCCGTGGTCCGAGCCGCGGAGAACGCGGTGGTGCCGAGGTTGATCGTGGTGGTCCGCTCCTCGCCGATCTGGCGAACCTGCGGCCCGTGCTCCGGTGCCGCCGCGCTGGCCGGGGTTGCCGTGACCGCTACGACGGGTACCGCGAGGACGAGCGCCAGCAGCGCCCGTCCCGCCATGCGGGGTTGCATACACGACCTCCAATACATCGTTGTATGGAAATACATACTGAGGCCGGTCGGCGGCATGTCAAGGTTCGCGGGCGACCGCTGGGGGTTCTTTTCGCCTATCGCGGGCCGCCGGGCGGGCCACCCGGCCGGGCGGGCTGGCGGCGGGGCGCGGTGGTCGCGGTGAGCTCGGTGACGATCGACCGGATCGTGCGGTCGATGACCGCGTCGACCGGCCAGCCGCACTGCCGGACGAGGTACTCGTACGTCGCCGGCTGGGTACGGGCCCAGACCCAGTCGGTCGCCTGGTCCACGCTCCAGCCCCGCCGGAGCAGCCCCGCCTCGGCGAGCGCGGTCACCCCGATGCGCAGGGTCCCGTGCCAGGCCTGCATCCGGTCGTGGTACGCGGTGGCTCCCTCGTCCGCGGTGATCGCAGCTGCCTCCAGCGCCCGGGCGACCGGCAGGATCTCGCCGAGGTGCTCGTACCACAGCCGCAGCACCTGCCGGAAACCGGGCAGCGCGGGCCGTTTGCGGGTGGCGGCGATCCGGCTGACGAAGCCGGAGCTGTGGTCGATCCGGCGGGCCATCTCCACCAGCAACCCGGCGCGGTTCTCGAAGTGCAGGTACAGCGCCTGGCGGGACACGCCCGCCCGCGCGGCGATTTCGGCGAGCGTGAACTGGACCGAGCCGCGCTCGCGCGCGATCTGCCAGGCCGCGGAGAGGATGCGTTCCCGGGTGGGTTCGTCCGGCACCGGTCTACCTTCGCCCGTCTACTTGACACGTGTCAAGTAGGCGCTTTACTTTACGCGTGTCAAGCAGCGACGGAGGTGACCATGATGTGGCGCAGCAGCTATCCCGACGTACCGGTGGGCGGCACGACCCTGCCCGCGATGGTGCAGGCGAGGATCGAACGCCAGCCCGACCGCATCGCCCTCGTCGACGGGGCGTCCGGCGCGTCGGTGACCTACGCCGAGTTCGGGCGGCGGGTGGAGCGGATCAGCGCGTGGCTCGCACACCAGGGGATCGGAGCCGGGCACACCGTGGCGCTGTGGGCGCCGAACACCCCGCCGTGGGCGGCGTGCGCGCTGGCGACCATGCGCCTGGGCGCCGCGGTGACCGCGATGAACCCGGGCTGGACCGCTCAGGAGACCGCGACGCAGCTCGCCGACGCCGGTGCCCGGGTCGTCGTCACCACCCCGCAACTGGCCGGGGTGGCCGCCGACATGGTCGGAATCCGGCACGTGGTGGTGCTGGGGGAGGGACCCGGCGGCACCCCGCTGCGCGACGTGCTGGGCTGTCCGGACCCGGCGTCGCCCGCCGCCACCGACGAGAACGCGGTGGCGTTGCTGCCGTACTCCAGCGGTACCACCGGCCTGCCCAAGGGCGTGATGCTCACCCACACCAACCTGGTGACCATGGTGCGGCAGGTCGAGGCGGTGGCACGGTTCGGCGAGCGGGACACGGTGCTGGCCCTCGCCCCGTTCTTCCACGTGCTCGGTGGCATCGTCACGCTGGCCGTGCCGCTGGCCGTCGGCGCCACCGTCGTCACCGTACCGGGCTTCGACCCCGGGCTGGTCCTCGATGTCATCGAGCGGTACCGGATCAGCGTGGCCGCGGTCCCGCCACCGGTCGCCGCCTTCCTCGCCCACCACCCCGCCGCGGTCGAGCGGGATCTGTCCTCGATGGAGCTGCTCGCCGTCGGCGGGGCGCCGCTGCCGGTACCGGTACACCGGGCCGTGGCGACCCGGCTCCACGGCTGCGTCGTCGCGCAGGGCTGGGGACTGACCGAGACGACCGCCGGCGTCTGCGTGCCGGACCGGCACCGACCGAGCCCACCCGGTACCGTTGGCCGGCTCCTGCCGAACACCGAACTGATGGTGATCGACCCGGAGACCGGCCGCGCCGTCGGCACCGGACAGCCCGGCGAGCTGTGGGTCCGCGGACCACAGGTGATGGCCGGCTATCTGAACCGCCCGTCCGCCACCGCCGAGATCCTCGACGCGGACGGCTGGCTGCGCACCGGGGACCTCGGCCACGTCGACCCCGACGGCAACGTGGTCGTGCTCGACCGGCTCAAGGAACTCATCAAGGTCGACGGATACCAGGTCGCACCGGCGGAACTGGAGGCCCTCCTGGTCGCCCACCCGTCGGTCACCGACGCGGCGGTGATCGCCCGACCGGACGACCGGCACGGGGAGCGCCCCGTGGCGTACGTGGTCGCGACCGAGCCGTTCGACCCGCCGGCGGTCATCGACTGGCTGGCCCAGCGGGTCGCACCGTACAAGCGGCTCGCGGACGTCATCCGCGTCGAAGCGCTGCCCCGCACTCCCGCCGGCAAACTCCTGCGACGGGTGCTCCGGGAAGAGAGTGGCGCGGCCCTCGCGCGGTAACTACTGTTGGGCTTATGAGTCGTTACCTCACCGACCCGGACGTCACCGACCCGGAGGCCTGGCAGGAGAGCTGGGACCGCCAGCAGGAGGCGTACCTGCCCGACCGCGAGGAACGGTTCGCCGTCATGCTGTCGACAGTGGACGCGCTCACCGACGGCCGGCCGGGGCGGGTGCTCGACCTCGCCGGCGGTACCGGATCGATCTCGCTGCGCGTACTGCGCCGGTTCCCGGATGTCGAGGCGACTCTGGTGGACATCGACCCGGTGCTGCTGACCCTGGCCCGCGCCTCACTCGACGGGCGGGGCACCGTGGTCGACGCGGACCTGCGTACCGCGGGATGGGTTTCTGCCCTGGCCCACCGCGACTTCGACGCGGTGCTGACCGCGACGGCGCTGCACTGGATCGCCGCCGACCGGCTGGCCGTCCTGTACCGCGAGATCCGCTCGGTGCTGCGTCCCGGTGGCGTGTTCATCAACGCCGACCACATGCCGGACGACGGGTTGCCGGGCCTGACCGGACGCCTCACCGCACGGTCGGACGCCCGGCGCACCGCCCGCTACGCCGCCGGGGCGGTCCTGTCCTGGCCGGCCTGGTGGGCGCACGTCACCGCGGATCCGGCCCTCGGGCCGCTCGTCGGCGAGCGGGAGAAGCTCTTCGGCGCCCTGCACTCCGAGGAGTTCAACCCGCCGGTCTCCTGGCACCTCGACGCGCTGCGGGCGGCAGGCTACGCCGAGGTCGGCCTGGTCTGGCGCGGCGGTCCGGACGCCGCGGTCGTGGCCGTCGCGTAGTCGCCACCCGATCCGTCCACTATGGTCGGTCGCGGACGCCGGCGAGGACGGCGGCCACCAGGCGCTCCCGGGTACCGTCCGGATCGGCGCTGCCGGGGTGCCAGGTGCAGGCGATGTTGACCGCGGCGACCCGCCCGCTGGCCAGCACGGTGAGCGCGGCCCGCAGGACCGCCTCGGCGTCCGGCCCACCGGGTGCCGGGAACCGCAGGCCCGGCAGGTCCGCCGGATCGACGATGTCGAGGTCGAGGTTCAGCAGCAGCGGCCCGGCGGGCAGCGCCTCCGCGGACAGACCGTCCACTGTCGACCGTCCCAGGCGCGCCGACGCCAGGTACTCGACCTCGGGCGGGTCGAGGTCGCGGGCGTCGACCAGCAGTACCCGCTCCTCCGCCACCGGGCGCAGGCCGAGCCGCCCGCCGACGAGGTCGCTGCCGTAGCCGAGGAGGAAGCGCAGCGCCATCCCGCCGAGGTACCCGGAGGTGGTGGTCTCCAGCGTCTGCACGTCGCCGTGCGCGTCGAACCAGACGACCGAGGCGTCGAGGCCCGCTCGTTGCAGGCCCGCGGCCACGCCGACGGACGCCGTGCAGTCGCCGGAGACGACGGCCGGCGCGGTACCCGCGCGTACCGCCGACTCGACGGCGCCGGCGGTCGACTCGTACAGCCGCCCGAGGCGGGACCAGACATCCGCCTCGGGCAGGTCCACCCTCACCTCGGTGACCCCGGTATCCGCGGGCAGTGCGACATCGAGGTCCGGTACGTGTTCGTCGAGGTGATACGGCACATAGATGATCGACACGGCGTTATGGTAGTCCGCGTGGGCAGTGGCGATCGTCACGCCTGCCGGTGAAGCAGCGGACAGCCGCCCGCCGTCGCGGCTAGCTTGGAGCGCTGTGGCAGTCCGGATCTGACGACTCGAACCAAGGAGTTGTTTCTGATGTCCTTGACGACATTATCGATTCCCCAGCTCCGTAACGCCTTTGGCGACCGGGTGATCGCCCCGGACGACGGGCGGTACGACCAGGCGCGGACGGTCTTCTACGGTGGGTTCGACCGACATCCGGCAGCGATCATCCGCCCGGTCGACGCCGCGGAGGTCCAGCGCGTGGTCTCGCTCGCCCGCGACACCGGGCTCCCGCTGGCGGTACGCAGTGGCGGGCACAGCGTCGCCGGCCACAGCGTCTGCGACGGCGGCATCGTGCTCGACCTGTCGGCCAGGCGGGGACTGGAGATCGACCCCGAACGGCGCGTGGCACGGGCCGAGACCGGCCTGACCGCCGCGGAATACACGACGGCGACGGGCGAGTTCGGCCTCGGTACCGGGTTCGGTGACACCGGCTCGGTCGGCATCGGCGGGATCACGCTGGGCGGCGGGGTCGGGTTCCTCGCCCGGAAGTACGGCCTGACCGTCGACTCGGTCGAGGCCGCCGAGATCGTCACCGCCGCCGGCGACCTGCTCCGGGTGGACGCGCAGAACCATCCCGAGCTGTTCTGGGCGATCCGCGGCGGTGGCGGGAACTTCGGTGTGGTGACCAGCTTCACGTACCGGTTGCACGACGTGGGCACGGTCGTCGGCGGGATGCTGATGCTGCCGGCGAGCGCGGAGACCATCGCCGGGTTCGTCGCCGAGGCGGAGGCGGCACCGGAGGAGCTGTCGACGATAGCGAACGTGATGCCCGCGCCGCCGATGCCGTTCGTCCCGGACGAGCTCCACGGCCAGCTCGTCATCCTGGGGCAGATGTGCTGGGCAGGTCCGGTCGAGGCCGGCGATAAGGCGTTCGCCCCGTTCCGGAGCCTGGCCACTCCGCTCGCCGACATGCTGCAGCCGGTGCCGTACCCCGGGATGTTCCCGCCGGACGAGGAGGGGTACCACCCGATCGCCGCGAGCCACACCATGTTCGTCGACTCGATCGACCTTCCGACGGCGGGGACCATTGTGGAGCGTCTGGCGGACTCGGACGCGCCGATGCGGGTGGCGCAGCTACGGGTGCTCGGCGGGGCCGTTGCCCGGGTGCCGGCCGATGCCACCGCCTACGCCCACCGGGCCAGCCGGATCATGGTCAACGTCGCGGCGTTGGGGGAGACCGTCGAGGAGGCGGCCCGGCGGGCACCGTGGGTCACCGAGTTCGCCGCCGCGCTGCGTCACGGCGACGACGGCGCGTACGTCGGGTTCCTCGGCGACGAGAGCCGGGAGCGCGTGCGGGCGGCCTACCCCGGCCCGACCTGGCAGCGCCTGGCGGCGGTCAAGTCGGCCTACGACCCCACCAACCTCTTCCGCCTCAACCAGAACGTCCCGCCCGCGACGCGGTAGCCCGGCCCGCTACCGCCCGCATGCCCTCACCGCGGCCGGCGAACTGCGGTCCGATGCCGCGGTTCGAGGCCGTGGCCCGCCGGCTCGCTGACGGCCTGCGGCCGGAACCTGCGTAGCCGCAGGCTGTTGGAGACCACGAAGACCGAGCTGAGCGCCATGGCCGCGCCGGCGATCATCGGGTTGAGCAGCCCGGCGGCGGCCAGCGGCAGCGCGGCCACGTTGTAGGCGAAGGCCCAGAACAGGTTGCCCTTGATGGTGGCGAGCGTGCGCCGGGCGAGCCGGATCGCCTCGGCGGCGACGCGCAGGTCGCCGCGGACCAGGGTCAGGTCTGACGCCTCGATGGCCACGTCGGTGCCGGTACCCATGGCCAGGCCGAGGTCTGCCTGCGCGAGGGCGGCCGCGTCGTTGATCCCGTCGCCGACCATCGCGACCACCTTGCCCTCGGCCTGCAGCCGCTTGACGACGTCGACCTTGTCGGCCGGCAGCACGTCGGCGATCACGCGCCCGGCGCCCGCGGCGCCGGAGTCCGGCCCGGTGATGCCCACCTGGGCGGCGACCGCGCGGGCGGCCACGGCGTTGTCACCGGTGAGCAGGATCGGGGTCAGGCCGAGCGCGCGCAGGTCCCGGACCGCGTCCGCACTGGTCGGTTTGACCGTGTCGGCCACCACCAGGACGGCCCGGACCACGCCGTCCCACCCCACCACGACCGGGGTACGGCCGCCGGCCTGGGCTTCGGTGACCGCCTCGGCGAGGCGCGGCGGCAGCGCGTAGCCGTGGTCGGTGAGCAGGCCTGGCCGGCCCACCAGCACGGCGGTGCCGTCGACGGTACCCGAGACGCCGAGCCCTTCCAGGTTGGCGAAGCCGGCGACGGATGGCAGCTCGCCGAGCCGGTCGGCCGCGGCGGTCGCGACGGCCTTGGCGATCGGGTGCTCGGAGGCGTGCTCCAGCGCGCCGGCGAGCCGCAGGGCGTCCACATCGGACACACCATCCCCGGAAACCACGTCCACAAGGGACATCCGCCCGGTGGTGACGGTGCCGGTCTTGTCGAGCACGATGGTGTCCACCCGCCGGGTCGACTCGAGGACCTCGGGGCCCTTGATGAGGATGCCGAGCTGGGCGCCGCGGCCGGTGCCGACCAGCAGCGCGGTCGGCGTGGCCAGCCCGAGCGCGCACGGGCAGGCGATGATCAGCACGGCGACCGCGGCGGCGAACGCGGCGCCCGCCGCCCCGCCGGTGCCGAGCCAGAAGCCCAGCGTCGCGACGGCGACGGCGATGACGACGGGGACGAAGACCGCGGAGACCCGGTCCGCCAGCCGCTGCACCTCAGCCTTGCCGGTCTGCGCCTCCTCGACCAGCCGGGCCATCTGTGCCAGCTGGGTGTCCGCGCCGACCCGGGTGGCCCGCACCACGAGCCGGCCGCCCGCGTTGACGGTGGCGCCGGCCACCGGGTCCCCGGGGCCGACCTCGACCGGGACCGGTTCGCCGGTGAGCATGCCGGCGTCGACCGCCGACGTACCCTCCTCGACGACCCCGTCGGTGGCGATCTTCTCGCCCGGCCGCACCACGAACCGGTCGCCGACCGCCAGCCGGTCGGTCGGCACCCGGACCTCGCGCCCGTCGCGCAGCACCGCCACGTCCTTCGCGCCCAACTCCAGCAGCGCGCGCAGCGCGGCACCGGCCCGCCGCTTGGCGCGTACCTCGAAGAAGCGTCCGGCGAGAATGGCGGCGGTGACCCCGGCGGCGACCTCCAGGTAGATCGTGTCCGCACCGGAGACCCGTCCGGTCAGGGTGAACGGATGCGTCATGCCGGGTTCGCCGGCGGTGCCGAGGAACAGGGCGTACATCGACCAGCCGTACGCGGCGAGCACGCCCACCGAGATGAGGGTGTCCATGGTGGCCGCGCCGTGGCGGAGGTTCGCCCAGGCGGCCCGGTGGAACGGCAGCGCGCCGTAGACCACGGCCGGGGTGGCCAGGATCGCGGAGAGCCACTGCCAGTTGGTGAACTGCACCGCCGGAACCATCGCCAGCAGCACCACCGGTACGGCCAGCGCCACGGTGACCAACAGCCGCGTGCGCAGCCGGCGTACCGTCGCCTCCTCGGCATCGACCGCCTCCGGCATGTCGGCGGGCCGGGTGGCCGGCGGCTGCGGGACGCGGGCGGTGTAGCCGGTCTTCTCCACGGTGGCGATCAGGTCGGCCGGGGTCACCGAGGGAGGAAAGGAGACCCGCGCCTTCTCGGTGGCGTAGTTGACCGTCGCCGTGACCCCGTCGAGGCGGTTGAGCTTCTTCTCGATCCGGGCCGCGCACGACGCGCAGGTCATGCCGCCGATCTCCAGCTCCACCAGACCGGTTGCGACCGGCAGCTGCGGGGTCATGACGCCTCCGAGGTGAACGACGCGGTGCGTACCATCCCGCCGTGCTGGAAGTCGAGGAACAGCCGGTACCCTCCGGCGGTCGGCACCTCCACGTCGAAGGTGATCTCCGGGCCGGCCTTCTCCGTCTCCTGTGGATGGACGTGCAGGTACGCCAGGTCCCCGACACGCAGGGCGACCAGGTGCCCGTACGCGCCGAGGTACGGCTGCAGGTCGGTGACCGGGACGCCGTGCCTGGCCACGCTCAGGGTGAGCCGGCTGGTCCGGCCCGCGGCCAGGTGACCGTCGACGGTGACGGTGTAACCGTCCACTGTGGCGGTGGTGGCCGGCGCGGGCAGCGGCCGGGGCCGGTAGTCTCCGCGCACCGGTACGTCCAGGCCGAGGATCACCGGCCGGTCGCGGCCCTCGGGCAGGAAGTCGGCGAACAGCCGCCAGTCGCCCGCCGCGGGGAGGGTGGCCGGGATCCGCCAGGTGCCGTCCGGCGACATCACCGGGTGCAGGTGCGCGAAGCCGGTCAGGTCCCGGCGTACCACGATCAGGTGCAGTTGCTTCTCGTGGTTGGTCTGGAACCGGGTCACCGCGGTGCCGTGCCCGTCGAGCACCTGGAACGACAGCTCGCCCGGGGTACCGGCGGCCGGCGCCGCCCCGGCCAGGCGCAGCGTGTACCCGTCCGCGGAGACCGCCAGCCCGCCCGGCGCGGAGGCGGCCTCGCTACCACCACCGTGGTCGGCGCCGGCCGCCTCGTGCGACTCCGGCCCCCGCTCGGCGGCCGGGCCGGCGAGCGCGCCGACCCCGTACGCCCCGGCGAACACCACGCCCAACGCCAGCCCGAACGCACCCAGCTTCGCCGCGACGTTCATCGGCTCACCCCACCAACTCGTACCCGGCCTCCTCGACCGCGGCGCGCACGGCACCGGCGTCCAGAGGCTGCTCGCTCGTGACGGTCACCGTCCCGGTCGGCAGGTCGACCTCGACCGCACTCACCCCGGGCAGCGCGCCGACCTCGCCGGAGACCGAGTTCACGCAGTGGCCGCAGGTCATGCCCCTGACGGAGTACGTCGTCGTCGTCATCGTTCGTCCCGTTTCTGTCGGTAAGGTCAGGCCCGGACGAGCCGGGCGATCGCGTCGGTGGCCTCGCGGACCTTCTCCTCGGCCTGACCGTCGCCGGCCTTGGCCGCGTCCACCACGCAGGTCGCCAGGTGTTCCTCCAGCAACTCGACGGAGAACGCCTGCAGCGCCTTCGTAGCCGCCGCGACCTGGGTCAGGATGTCGATGCAGTACTTGTCCTCTTCGACCATCCGTTGCAGCCCGCGTACCTGGCCCTCGATCCGGCGCAGCCGGGTGAGGTAGTCACCCTTGCGGTTCGTATAGCTGGCCATCTCCGCTCCTCAGCCACCCTCGTCCGACGTCTACCCTACCCCCCTAGGGTATGTCGGCAAGGTGGCCTGCGCCACACCTGATGCGGCTGGTCGGCGGGGCGGTCAGTGGAACGGTGCGCCCTCGGCGAGCCGGTCCGGGGTGGCGAGGAGGTCCATCACGTTGCCGCTCATCGCACCGTCGAGGCTGCCGTAGGTCCGGACCGAGCGCATCAGGCCGCCGTCGCGGAGCAGCCCGCAGACGCCACCGGGCGGAGCGGCCAGGCGGATCTCACCGCCGCGGCTGGCCGCGCGCCGCGCGCAGCGATTCAGAATCGTCGCGCCGGTCGCGTCGCAGTGCCGTACCCGGGAAAGGTCGATGACGACGCGCGGGTGAACCCGGCGCAACAACTGGTCGAGGCAAGACTCGACGTTCGCCATCGCGGCGGCGGTGAGGTCGCCGCCGACCTCGAGTACCGTCAGACCACCGGTCTCGACGATAGTGGCCGTCGCTGCAGGCACCGCGCAACGGTAGGACAACTCAGGGCGATATCACCACCCTTGGTGACGGTAGTGTCAGGAGATTGACTAGCGATGGAGCCCGGGGACCTAGGTTCTTGCGATCTCCTGGAGCGTGTCCGCGGTCTGCTCCGGGTTGTCGACGCAGAAGTAGTGCCCGCCCTCGATCACGTGGACGGCGGTCAGGTCCCAGCCGCGCAGCAGGCCCTTCACGTCCTCCGGGGTGCAGGTCGGGTCGTCCGAGCCGACCAGCACGTGCACCGGCACGGTCGGGGGCTCGAAGCGCCAGCCGTCGCGCAGGATCTGCAGGTCGGCGACGAACCTGGGTACGACCAGCCGGCGCAGTTCGTCGCTGCTGAGCTCCCGCCCCGGTAGGAGGCCGGCGTCGGCCAGCGACCCGACGAGCCGCTCCGGGTCGCTGTCCGCGGCCGGGGCGAGCAGCGTGTCGGGCAACCGCAGCGGCGGCGCGGAGACGACCAGGTGCACGCCGGCCAGGCGGTCGCCGAACCGGTGGCCGATCTCGGCGGCGACCGCGGCGCCGAGACTGTGGCCGAAGACGAGCCCGCCCGGTGACAGGTGCGCGCGGATCGCGCGCCACCACGCCTCGGCGGCGGCGGTCAGCGTGGTGCCCGCGCGGTACGAGGTCTCCCCGGTGACCACCGACCACGAGGCCGGCAGGCACCGGGTCATCCGCGCGAACGCCTGCGCGGTGCCGCCCGCGAACGGCAGGCAGGCGAGGGTGCGGTCCCCGCCGGGGTTCCGGACCGACGTGGTGACCTGGGCCGGCGGTACCGGCGGGTCAGCGTCCCGGAGCTTGAAGCGGGCCAGTTTCCCGGTCGACGTGGTGGGCAGGGCGTCGAGCACCTCCACCTGCGACGGTCGCTTGAACGGCGCGAGCTGGCTGCGGAACGCGGCGAGCACCGCGGTGCGTACCCCGGCGGGGTCCGTGCCGGCGGTCGGTACCACGTAGGTGACCGCCTGCTGCAGGCCGGCCTCGTCGGTGCGCCCGACCACCGCGCAGTCGGCCACGCCAGGCACGCCCCGCACGACCGCCTCGATCTCCAGCGGGGACACCTTGTACCCGCCGAGGTTCAGCAGGTCGTCCGCGCGGCACACGTACCGGATGTCGCCGGCCGGGCCGCGGCGCACCACGTCGCCGGTGTACGCGCCGCGGTCGGCGAACGTCCGGCTCGTCTGCTCCGGCCGGGCGAGGTAGCCGAGCGCCACCGACGGGCCGGCGATGTGCAGCCGTCCCTCCTCGCCGTCGGACACCTCGGCGCCGCCCGCGTCGCGGACCGTGGCGGTCACGCCGGTCACCGGCCAGCCGGTGGAGCCCCTCTCCGTCCCTTGTGGACGGGTGGCGACGACGATGTGCAGCACCTCGGTCGCGCCGAGCCCGTTGACGAGCGGGACGCCGTACCCGTCCTCGAATTTGGCCTGCAGGTCGGCCGGCAGGTGCTCACCGGCGGAGACCGCGAGCCGGAGCGTTCCGAGGTCCGGCGCGCCGCCCCGTGCGGCGAGCGCGACCAGCGCGTGGTACATCCGCGGCACCGAGCAGAGCACGGTCGGCCGGCCCTCGGTCAGCGTCATCGAGAGCCGGTGCGGGTCGACCGGCCCGCGCATCAGGATCGTCGCCGCCCCGGCAGCGAGCGGGAAGAGCAGGGAGTTGCCGAAGCCGTACCCGAACGACAGCTTCGCGGTCGACAGCACCCTGTCGTCCGGGCCGAGGCCCAGGTCGGCGCCGAAGCCGGCGAGCACCGCCTCGATGCCGGACCGGCCGTGCAGCACCCCCTTGGGTACCCCCGTACTGCCGGAGGTGTACTGCACGAGCACCTCCCGGTCGGTGTCCCAGGCGAGCGGCTCGGCTTCGGGGTGCGCGGGCTCGTGCCCGGCGCCCGACCGGATCAGCGCCCGGGTCCGGTCGCCGGTCCACTGTGGTACGGCCGGGAAGAGCGCCTCCAGCGCGTTCTGGCGCGCGGCCGGTCCGTCGAGGTGTACGCAGCCCGCCCCGCAGTCGTGGGCGATGAAGGTCAGTTCCGCGTCGGTGAGCAGGGGGCTGACCGGGACCGGCACGTGCCGGTTGGCCCAGAGCCCGAGGACCGCCACCACGGTCGCGACCGAGTCGTCCGCGACCACCAGCGCGCGGGTACCGGGCGGCAGGTCGCGCGCCCGCAGGTCGGCCGCGTACCGGCGGACCGCCCGGCGCAGCTCGTCGTAGGTGACCTCGCCGAGGTCGGTGTCCACATAGGCCACCCGGTGACCCGGGCCGCCGGCCAGCCGGCTCAACAGTTCCATCCCTCTACTCCCTCGACGTGACTTCGATCGCGACGGCGTTGCCGGTCCGGCCCAACGCCAGGACCAGCGCGGCTGAGGATTCGGCCCCCGGAACGCCACAGGCGGTGGCCGCGGCGACGACGGCCAGCAGACCGGAGGCCGCGCCGAGGTCGCCGGCGGCCTCCTCGACGTACCAGCACGGTGTGGCACGGCCGTCCAGCGCGCGCTCGACGGCGGCGTGCCATCGCCGGCCGGCGGAGACCACCACCAGGTCCGGCGGCCGCCGGCACAGGCCGACCCACGTGTCTACATCGGACGGCCGGATCCGGCCGCGGCGCAGTGGCCGGGCCGCGCTCGGGGACGCGCTGCCCGTACCGCCGCTGAGCAGGAGGGCGACGGCGCCCTCGGCCGGTACCGGGCCGTCCGCGGGGCAGGGCCGCCAGCGGCTGACCGCGGCCGACCCGCCCACGAGGACCGACCCGCACTGTCCTTCGTGGAGCATCCGGCTCGCCTCGACGAACGCGGCGGCACCGGCATCGCAGCCGCCGGTCAGGGTGAGCTGCGGACCGGTCAGGCCGAGCCGGATCGAGACCGCGCTGGCCGGGCCGTTGTACGCCGCCTGCGGTCCGACCATCGGGGAGGCGAGCCCGGGCGGCAGCGTAGCCGCCTCGACGCAGATCTGGCCGTACTCGTCCATGCCGGCGGTCGAGCTGACCCAGACCGTGCCGGCGCTCGCCCCACCCGGTGGCTCGGGCAGCGGGGTGGGCAGCGCCGCTCCGGTCGCCCGGAGGGCCAGGCGGCACTCGCGCGGCAGCTTGCGCGGCGCGACGGCCGGGTCCGGATCGGTGCACAGGGCGACCCGGGCCTCGACCGGTCCCAGGTCGGTCTGCGGCACACCGGGGAGCGTGACCAGGGCGCCCAGCTCATCGGTGCCGCCCTTGGCCAGATAGGTGACAAGCTCGGCCGGGTCCCCGGCGACCGGTAGGCACACGCCTGCCCCGGCGATGCCGACGTACCCGCTATCCATGACCCACCTGCCCGAGCGCGAGCGTGCAGACGCCACCGCCGAACCCGAACGACGGGCTCACCACCGCGCGCACCGGACCCCGCCGGGCAACGCCTTCGACCAGGTCGATGCCGGCGCAGCCCGGGTCGGGGTCGCGCAACGTCGGGTTGCCGGGAACCACCTGGTGGCCGAGCGCGAGGACCGCGACGACCGCCTCCAGCGCGGCGGCCGCGCCGACCGGGTGGCCGAGCGTGCCCTTGACCGAGGAGACGGCGGGCCGGCCCGCGGGGCTGCCGAGCGCCGCGGCGATCGCGGCGGCTTCGATGCCGTCGCTCGCCGGCGTACCGGTACCGTGCGCGCACACCCAGTCCACGTCACCCGCCCGCAGGCCCGAGCGGTGCAGGCAGGCGGTGATCGTGGCGACGATGGCGGCGCCGTCGGGCCGGGGTTGGGTCATGTGGTACCCGTCGGCGCGGGACGCGTGCCCCAGCACCGCCGCCAGTGGCCGGGCGCCCCGGGCCGCGGCGCGGTCCGGGTGCTCCAGTACGAGCACCCCGGCGCCCTCGCTCGGCATCGTCCCGGACCGGTCGGCGTCGAAGGGCCGGACGACGTCCGGTGCGAGGCCGCGCATGCTGGCGAACATCGCGAACACCTCGTGGGACAGCTCGTCCGTCCCGCCGCAGATCGCCACCTCCACCTCACCCGCGGCGATCGCCGAGGTGCCCAGCGCGATCGCGCTGTTGCCGGCCGAACAGCCCGGTGCGGCGAGGACGGCCGGACCGTCCACGTCGACCACCTCGTGCAGCACGTCGAGCAGGCTCTCCGGGCCGGCCCAGCCGGTACCCGGGACGGACAGGCCGCCCGGCTGGATGCCGCGGTCGAGCAGCGGCCGGACGCCCATGACGGTGCCGACGAACGCGCCGACCCGGCAGCCGGAGGCGCGACCGCCGTGTCGCGGGTCCAACCCGGCACAGCGCAGCGCTTCGAGCGCCGCCGCGGCGAGGTACCGGGCGGCCAGCGACGGGTGCGGCGGGACGATCGCGTCCAGCCGGGCGAGATCGCCGGCGGGCACCTCACCTGCCCGGTCCGTCGGGTACCCGGAGACGTCGAACCGGCTGATCGGTCCGGTGGTGACCCGCCCGGAGGTGACCGCCCGCCACAACGGCATGGTGCCCAGCCCGGCCGGTGACACCGCGCCGGTGCCGACGACCAGTGGCGCCGGATCACGCATCGGTACCGTCCCCTGTGGACCGCAGGATGCCCTTGTCGTTCAGGAGCGCCACCGCGTCGCGTACCCGGTGCAGGTTGGCGGCCTCGCGGTCGGTGAGCTTCACCGCGAACGCCCGCTCGATCCGGACCACGATCTCCAGCTTCTGCAACGAGTCGACGAGGAGGTCGTCGTAGAACGACGCGTCCACGGCGACCTCGGCGGGGTCCAGTTCGGCGACGTCGGCGACGATCTCCCGGAGCCGTGACGAGGCCTCCGACACCGCGGACGTCATGGCTGCACCGGCCGGCGTCCGCGGCTGGACACGAACTGGTACGACAGCGTGGCGAACCGCCGGTCCCGGGCCAGCTCGCGGAAGCCGCGCAGCTCCTCGACGGAGATCCCGGCCTCGACGAGCCGCGGCTCGAGCTGGCTGGAGTTGAGCGCGTGCAGCGCGGCTCCGGCCGACCCGCCGGCCCAGCTCTCCGAGTAGGTGATCGTATCCACATCGGACAGACCGGCGAGGGTCATTTCGGTGTGGACGTTCTGGGCCCACGCGAGGTCGGCGCCGCGGTCCTGCAGGACGCCGAGGATCACATCCATGACCTGCTGGAACAGCTTTGCCGCGGTCTCCGTCGGCGCGGTGAGCACGCGCAGCGGCACGGTGCAGTCGAACTCCTCGACGACCAGGTACCCGCCGGGCGCGAGCGATCTGATCAGCTCGCGCAGGACGCGCTTGCGCTCCGGCAGGTGCAGCAGCACGAGCCGGGCGTGGATCAGGTCGAACGGGCCGCCGGCCGGCGGCTCGTCGCGCACGTCGTGGCGCAGCACGGTCAGGTTCGTCGCCGGCGCGACGTGTGCCGGGTCGATGTCGGTGGCGACGACGTACCCGCCGGGCCCGACCGCGGCGGCCATCAGGTGGGCGACCGAGCCGCCGCCCGCGCCCACCTCCCAGCACCTCATGCCCGGCCCCAGCACCGGCGGGCCGAGCCGCCCGCTGGTGACGGGGTCGAGGAAGGACTCGAGCGTACGCAGTTGCGCGTCGGCTTCGGGGGAGTGGTTGTCGAACGCGTATCCCGAGGACACCTGGACTACCTCCGTTGGGTTGCGGGGATGCGGCCGGCGGCGAGCCGGCCGTGGTCGAGGACGGCCACCTTGGCCAGCTCGCCGGCGATCTCGACGGCGTGGTGGAGTTGTTGCTCGACGAGCAGTACGGCCAGCCCGTCGCGGGCCAGGCCGGCCAGGACGGTACGGACCCGCGCCGCCAGGTCGCCGGCGAGCCCTTCGCACGGCTCGTCGAGCAGGAGCACGCGCGGCTGGGTGAGCAGTGCCCGGCCGATCGCGAGCATCTGCTGCTCACCGCCGGAGAGCTGGTCACCGCGGTGTTGCAGCCGCTCGGCGAGGCGCGGCAGCAGGTCCAGGACCCGCGGGACCGTCCACGGTGGGGCTGGTCGGGGCCGGGTCCGCGCGGACAGGGTCAGGTGTTCGGCCACGGTGAGGCTGGCGAAGACGCGCCGGCCCTGCGGTACCAGGCCGACCCCGGCGCGGGCCACCCGGTGCGCGGGCCGGCCGGCGACGTCGACACCGCAGACCTCGACCGTGCCGCGGTACGGGCGCAGCAGCCCGGCGACCGTGCTCACCAGGGTGCTCTTGCCGGCGCCGTTGCGGCCGACCAGAGCCCGCACCGAACCGGCGGGAACGTCGAGGTCGACGCCGTGCAGGACGGTGCCGCCGTGGTAGCCGGCGCAGAGGCCGCGGACGCGCAGCATCAGGACACCGCCTCCACCTGTGGCAGCACCGCGTCCGGACTGCCGCTGGCCTCGACCCGGCCGTCACGCAGTGCGGTGACCGTGCCGGCGAACGCCTGGACGAGGTCGAGGCGGTGCTCGACCAGCAGCACCGCGACCGCGCGGGGCAGGTCCGCGAGGACCCTGCCGAGCCGGTCGAGTTCCACGTCGGACAGACCGGCGGCCGGCTCGTCGAGCAGCAGCAGCCGGGGGCGACCGGCCAGCGCCATGGCGATCTCCAGCTGCCGGCGCTGCCCGTGCGACAGTCGCGCCGCCGGGACGTCGGCCGCGCCGGCCAGGTCGAGGCGGTCCAGCCACTCCCGGGCGGCCGCGCGCCGGAACCCGCCGACGTGCCGCCAGGCGGCGACGGCGACGTTCTCCAGCGCGGTCAGCGTCGCCCAGGCCGCGGGCCGCTGGTGGGTACGGCCGATGCCCAGCCGCGCCCGGCGGGCCGGGCCGAGGCGGGTGACGTCATGCCCGTCGAACCGGATGCGGCCGCCGGTCGGCCGGATCGTCCCGGAAACCAGGTCGAGCAGCGTGGTCTTCCCCGCCCCGTTGGGCCCGATGAGCGCGTGCCGCTCCCCGGCCCCGAGGCGGAGGTCGACGCCGTCGACGGCGACGAGCGAGCCGTACCGCCGGCACAGCCCTTCGACGGCGAGGAGCGCGGTCATGCCGGTACCTTCCGGCGGTCGACGAATCCGGCCGCGCCCCTCGGGAGCAGGTACGCGGTGAGCAGGAACAGCGCGCCGAGCAGGATCGGCGCTTGGCCCGGCAGCAGGCCGGAGAGCCAGTCGCGGGTCACGATGACCAGCAACGTGCCGACGATCGCGCCGCCGAGTGAGCCGGTGCCGCCGATGACCACGCCGAGCAGCAGCAGGGCCGCGATGTCGAAGCCGAAGTCGGCCGGTGAGACGTACTGCTGCACGGTGACGAGCAACGACCCGGCCACCCCGGCCACCGCGCCGGCGACCACGAACGCGGCGAACAGGTACGCCGTCACCGGGTGGCCGCTCGCCCGCGTCCGGGCCTCGTCGTCCCGGCAGGCGCGCAGCAGCAGCCCGGCCGGCGAGCGCAGCGCCGCCAGCGTGGCGGCCAGCACGGTACCGACGACGGCCAGCGCGTACAGGTACCGCGCCCGGTCGCCGGTGAGCGCCGGCATCCCCCACAGTGGACGGACATCCGGCATGCCGGCCAGCCCGTCGGTACCGCCGGTGACGGACTTCCACCGGCCGGCCGTGACCACGACCAGCTCGCCGAGCGCCAGCGTGATCATCAGAACGACCACGCCGCGGGCGTAGACCACCAGCGGGGCGGTGAGCGCGGCGAGCGCGGCTCCGGCGAGCCCCCCGACGAGCACCTGGACCACGCCGACCAGCGGGGTGTGCAGGCTGAGGATCGCGCCGGCGTACGCGCCCGCGGCGAACGGCGCCGTCTGCCCGAGCGTGGGCAGGCCGGCGATCCCGGTCAGCAACGCGACGCTGGCCGCGACCAGGCCGAGCACGAGCGCGAGGGCCAGCAGCGAGGTGGTGTAGTCGTCGACCAGCCACGGGGCCGCAACCGCGCCGGCTCCGGCTCCGGTCACCCCGACCGCCACCACCCACCTCACGCCGGGCTCCACCGGCGCAGCAGGCCGCGGGACCGGACGGCCAGGGTCACCGCCATCGCCGTGAACAGCAGGAACGGCGCCGCGGTCGGCGCGAGCGCCACGCCGAGCGTCTGGATCTCGCCGACGGCCAGGGCGGCCAGCAGCGTGCCCGACACCGAACCGACCCGCCCGAGCACCACCACCACGAGCGAGAGCAGCAGCACGGTGGCGGCCGTACCCGGGCCCGGCCCGATGATCGGCGCGCCGATCACGCCGGCGCCGCCGGCCAGCGCGCCGGCCGCGGTGAGCACACCGAGGCGTAGCCGTCCCGGGCTCACCCCGAGACAGGCGACCATCTCCGGGTCGTCGGCCGCCGCGCGGACGAGCAGGCCGGCCCGGGTGCGGACGACCACGATGGAGAGTGCGACCGCGACCGCGGCGGCGGCCACGATGAACAGCAGGCGGTATGCCGGGTACGGGTGCCCGGCGAGCACGACCGGCCGGTCCAGCGCGCCGGGCACCCGGACCGGCAGGTCGTCGGGTCCGAATGCGGCGACCAGCAGCCCGCCGCCGGCCAGCGCGACCCCGAAGGTCAGCAGCGCCTGCGACAGGTGGTCCCGGCGGGCGACCGGAGCCAGCAGGCCCGCCAGGACCACCCCCGCGGCGGCCGCCGCGGCGACGCCGGCGGGCAGGGCTACCAGTAGACCCGTCCAGCCGCCGTCCGACAGTGCCCCGGCCGTGTACGCGCCGATGGCGTACAGGGTGCCGTGGGCGAGGTTGAGGATGTTGGCTACGCCGAAGCAGAGCACCAGCCCGGCCGCGGCGACGAACAGGAGCAGCCCGTACGCGACGCCGTCCAGCGCCGGGATCAGGTACGCGTCGAGCCGGCTCACGTCACCCGCCGATGGTCGCCAGGTCGGCGACGACCGTGTTGGACAGTGCCCGGCCGTCCTGGCGGACCTGGCGCAGGTACCACCGCTGGACCGGCGAGTGCGTGGTCTTCGACAGCTCCCAGCTGCCGCGCGGGCTGTCGATCTGGCCGAGTCCGGCGATGGCCGCGTTGATCGCCGCCGGGTCGGGGTTCGGTCCGGCTGCCGCGAGCGCCTTGTCCAGTACCGCGGCCGCGTCGTAGGACGCCATCGCGTACGTGGTGGGCGGCCCGTCGTGTTCCGCCTTCCAACCCTCCACAAAGGACCGGTTTGCCGCGTTGTCGAGGTCGGGGGAGTAGTTCAGCACCGAGTAGACGTTGCGGGCCGCCTCGCCCTGCGCGTTGAGCACACCGCCTTCGGTCAGGAACCCGGCGGCGTACAACGGCAGGTCCTTGACCTCCGACTGGGCGTACTGCTTGACGAAGTTGATGGCCGCGCTGCCGGCGTAGAACGTGTACACCGCCGCGGCGCCGGACGCCTTGATTTGCGAGAAGTACGGGGTGAAGTTGGTCGTCGCCGGGAACGGCGTGAACCGCGTCTTTCCGTCCGGGTTGGCCAGCGCGCCCCCCGACTTGACGAACGCGTCGGTGAAGCCGCGCAGCTGGTCCCACCCGCCCTGGTAGTCGGGGCCGATCGCGTACACGCTCCCGCGGACGTTGTCCTTGACGTACCGGGCGATCGCGGCGCCGGTCTCCTGGGACAGGTACGAGGTGTGCCAGACCCACGACACGTCCTTGAGCGCGGGCCGGCCGTTCGAGCCGACGAACGGGATCTTCGCCTCGGTGATCAGCGGGTACACGGCGGCCATCGAGCCGCCGCCCACGACGCCGGTGAGCACCTGGACGTTGTCGCGCTTGATGAGCTTCGTCGCGGCCGGCACCGCGGTCGGCGCGCCGTCGCCCTCGTCCGCGACGACCAGCTCGACCGGGTGCCCGCCGAGCTTGCCGCCGTGGGACTCGAGGTAGAGCTCGAACCCGTCCCGGATGTCCGTGCCGACCGCCTGGTAGGTGCCGGACAGCGAGGCGAGCAGCCCGATCTTTATCGTGTTCGGCGCCGCGGGGCGCTCTCCGGCGCACGCCGCCGTCGCCGCGACCGTCGCCAGCGCGAGCAGAATCGACAAGCGGTGCTTCATCCATCCTCCCATTGGTCCTCCCCAGGACTCAGTAGTTGCGTTGCAGCGCGGATCGCGCCAGCGGGGTCAGCGCGTCGCCGATGCGGTTGGCGAGCTCGGTCATCTCGTACGACACCGTGCCGACGTCACAGGTCGGGTCCGCGAGCACCAGCAGTGACGCCCCGTCGTTGAACGCCATCGAGAACATGAACCCGCCCTCCAGCTGGGTCACGTTGGAGATCACCGCGCCGGCGTCGAAGAACCCGGCCGCCCCACGCAGCAGGCTCACCAGCCCGCTGCCGGTGGCGGCGAGCTGGTCGGCGCGGTCCGCGGGCAGGTCCCGGGTCGCGGCGACGAGCATGCCGTCGGCGGAGATGGCGATCGCGTGGCTCACCTCGCGGGCGCGTTCGGCGAAGTTGTCCAGCATCCAGCCGAGGTCTCGTTGGTTGATCATGGTTGCTCTCCTGTTACGTCGGGCGGTACCGAGGCGTTGACCGGCCGGGAGCGGCGGCCCGCCACGCCCCGCGCGTAGGCGGCCATGGCGGCGGCGACCCGGGTCGGGTCCCGGCGCTCGGGACGCGCGTCCCGCTCCGACGGGGTACCGATGCCGCCGGGAACGAGGTGGCGCTGCGGCGTGCGGACCGGCAGGCCGGTCGTGGTCCTCGCGACGATCTTCGGTTCGGCCAGCTCGGATGCGGCCCGCCAGCCGTCGTCCGCCGGACTCTGCCAGCCGGACGGGACCTCGTCGCCGTGACTTGCCCGGAACCAGCGGTTGACCTGCTGGAATATCGGCAGCTCCTGGGTCGTGTCGAGGCTGGGGTCGAGAACCGTCGTGACCGCCGTGGGTGGCGCCACCGTCTGGATCGGCGACGCTCCGGCGACCGGCATCAGGCGGGCGTGCCGGCTGCCGTTGTCGCGGTGCCGCGGTACGAGTCCGGGCGTCACCGGCAGCTGGGCCTCCCGCGGTACCGCGCGGATCAGCGCCGACGGCAGGGTCACCTCGGCGATCGTGCCCAGCTTCGGGCCGGGACGGAGCTCGACCCGGGCGCCCAGGCGGCTGCCGAGCTGACCGACCACCATCAGGCCCATCGCCCGAACCGCACCGACGTCCACGTCGGGCGGCTTGGCCAGCAACTCGTTGAGCTGAGCCAGCCGGGCCGGCGGGAGGCCGACGCCCTCGTCGCTGATCTGCACGATCACCCGGTCGCCCAGGCCTCGCGCGGTCGTCCATACATCGGTGTCGGGTGGCGAGTACGCGGTCGCGTTGTCCATCAGCTCGGCGAGCAGGTGGACCACCTCGTCCACCGCCTCCGGCGCGACCGCGACGTCCGCGTCGATGACGCCGAGGCGTACCCGGGTGTAGTACTCGATCTGCGACAGCGCGCCCTGCATGACGTCGGGCAGCGGTACGTTGTCGCGCCGAACCCGGCCGACGCCGACGCCGCCGAGGACCAGGAGGCTCGCGTTGATCCGGCCCATCCGGGTGGCGAGATGGTCCAATGTGTACAGCCGGTCCAGGCGGTCGGGGTCGGTCTCGTCCTGCTCCACCCGGTCCACCTGAGCCAGGACCGCGTCGACGAGCCGCTGCTCCCGGCGGCTGAGGTGGATGAAGATCTCCGCGGTGTTGGCCCGCATCACCGCCTGTTCGGCGGCCGTGCGTACCGCCGCCCGGTGTACCTCGCTGAACGCCTGGCCGACCTCGCCGATCTCGTCGGTGCCCGCGTACTCCAGCGCCGACGCCGACCGGGCGGCCAGCGTCTCCGGATCCACCGACGTCGCATCCGCGTGGCGCAGTTCGGCGACGATCGCCGGCAGCTTGGTGAAGGCCACCGTGTTGGCCGCGTCCCGCAACCGGCGCAACCGGCGGGTGATCCGGCGCGCGACCGCCCAGGTGACGACCGCGGTGAGCAGCAGCGTCGCCGCCACCGCCGCGGCCTCCACCAGGGCCCGCCGGCGCAGGTCGAGGCGCGCGACGTTCACCGCGGCCAGCACCGCCGCGTCGACCCGTTGCTGGACCTCGAAGAGCTGTCCCGCCCAGTCCTGCGTGGTGGCGATCCACGCGGCGGTGTCCAGAACCAGCTCGTCGCCCGGCCGGGCCCGCGACACCTGGTCCTGCAGGCGCTGCAGGGCGATGGCCACCTCGCCGCTGCCGGCCTGCTCCCACCAGACCCGCCAGGCCGGCCGGGCCAGGCCCAGGAAGTCCAGGCTCGACTCGGTGAAGCTGGTCCGGGCCGCGGTGATGTCCTGCTGCATGGCCGGGGTCAGCTGGCCGGCGGCGACCGCCCGCAACACCGCGACCTGGTGCTGGCCCAGCGATTCGCCCGCCTTCGACAGTGCGGCGGCGGCCCGGATGTCGTCGGCGATCTCCGGGGTCGGTGCCCCCTGCGCGGTCGAGTCCCGGTACGCCTGCAGGTCCGCCACGACGATCCGGTAGCTGAACGTCGTCGCCGAGACGGAGGCCTGGGCGCCGGTACGCACCTGCGCCCGCAGCGGTGCCAGACCGGCGAGCGCGCTGTCGGTGCGGTCGAGCACCGCCCGCTGACCGGCCGGCACGGTGGGCATCAGGTCGCGCTGCAGCCGGTACCGGGTCACCGCCTCGTTCGTCTCCGCGGTCCGCCGGGCGAACGCGTCCTGGTGCGCGGCGGTGTCGGAGATCAGCAGGTCAGCCGCTGCCGCGCGTTCGCGCTGCAACCGGTACGCCAGGCCACCGGCGTGGCTGGCGAGCTGAGCCTGAATGCCGAGCCTGCTCGCCTGCTCGGCCTGCCGGGCGCTGGCGGCCAGCGCCAGGCCCGCGAAACCCACCACCGCGACGAGCGGCGCGGCCACGATGATGCGCATCCGCGAGGCGATCTTCCAGCTTCTGCGCCGTGCTGGACGTGGTTGGGCAGCTTGAGGTCGTGCACCTGGCGCCACGACTGGGTCTCCCACTCGTCGACAACGGTCGATCGGCATCGTGCCGAGCAGGGCCGTGCGCCGTGTCGGACAGAGTGTGCGACGAATCCGGAGTGTGGTTGTACGTCTACGCGGCGGTGCTCAGGGTGACCGGCGGTGCCACCAGCGCGGGCAACGCACGGTGCGCGCGGAACGCGACGTTGGGCAGGTACGTGGTGACGTGCTCGGGGACCAGCGTGAGCCCGGGTACGGCCGCGGCGAGCGTCGCCAGCGCGACCTGTGCCTCCAGCCGGGCCAGAGCGGCGCCGATGCAGAAGTGGGGCCCGTACCCGAAGGTGAGGTGATCACGCCCGTCGGCCCGCGCCGGGTCGAAGCGGTCCGGGTCGGCGAAGACCGTGTGGTCCCGGTTGGCCGCGCCGAGCAGCAGCAGGCAGCGCGCGCCGGCCGGGATCGTGACCGCGCCGATCGTCACGTCGCGGGTGGCCAGGCGCAGCCAGCCGTCGATCGCGGGACGGAACCGCAGCGTCTCCTCCACGAAGGCCGGCACGCCGGAGGGGTCGTTGACGATCCGCATCCAGCGGCTGGGCTGCGACAGCGCGGTGTCCAGCGCGTGGGCCAGCAGGCCGGCTGTCGTCTCGTGTCCGGCCACGAGCAGGTTGAAGGCGAGGCTCGCCACTTCGGCCTCGGTCAGCACCTCGTCGTCGCCGTCGCGGTAGCGCAGGGCCTTGCTGACGAAGTCGTCGCCGTCGAGTGGGCCGCCGTGCGCCAGGCCCGCGACGAGATCCTGGCAGTACCGCCAGAAGTCGAGCAGTCCCTGCGCCAGGCGTACCTGGTCCTGCGGTGTCGGCTGGCCCCACACGAGGGCGATCTGGCCGTCGGCCCAGCCCTTGATGCGCGGGACGTCCCGCTCGGGTACGCCGAGGATGTCCATGACCACGAGCAGCGGCAGTTCGGTGGCGAAGTCCCGGGTGAGGTCGACGATCTCGCCGGGCCGCGCGGCGAGGCGCGAGACCAGCTCGTCGACGCGCTGCTGCACGATCTGGCCGTACTGGTCGCTGACCCGTACCGCGGTGTTGGCGAAGGTTGCGCGCAGCGCGCGGCGGGTCCGGGTATGTATGGGCGGGTCCGCCGCAGCCGTCGTCGGGGGCGCGTCAATCTTCATCACGATCTCCAGCGCCTCCGGGCACACCTCGTACACCGGGGCCAGCGTCAACGCGTTGCTGAATGCCTCGTTGTCGCCCAGCACCGCGCGCACGTCCGCGTGCCGGCTGATGAGCCACATCCCGAGGTCCTCGGCGTAGTGCACCCGTTCCGGCCGGTCGAGAAGCGCGCGCCACACCACAGCGGGATCGGTTAGATAGGTACCGGTGAATGGATTGAGCCGCATGGCCGTCTCCCTTGAACGCGGGGGGTCGTCAGGTAGGGGTTCGTCGACCGCCCGGTTCATACCGACGTCACCCCATGGTGAGCCCGGCTCAGTGCGTAGTCAAGCAGTTACATCACGCTATATAAGGAGCTACTTGCTGAATGCAAATTGCTCCTGCGCTGCGACTATCGCGGCGCGCCGTCCGCGCGCGGGGGACCATCGCGCGGTACACAGTGGACACCGGGACCGCGGGTACGGTCGCAGGTCATCGCGGAGTCATCTCATCGCCGTACCGTCGCACGCAGTCGACCGGAGAGTAGGAGACGCAGATGCGTACCTTCACCCGCTTCGCAGTCGTGCTCGCCGCGGCCGCGATCACGCTGGTGGCCAGCCAGGCCGGCGCGTTCGCCGCCACGGCGATCGAGTACGGTCTCATCGCCGCACTGGTTCCATAGCAGCCTCCCCGCCGCCACCGTCGGCGGGCAGCGCTCCGCTCGGATGTCCAGGAAGGCGGCGAACCGGGTCCTCGTCGCGGCTATGATCGGCTGGTCCGTCGACCGACCGCGACGATGGGGGATCAATGAGGAAGATCACCGCGAGCCTCTTCATCTCGCTCGACGGCGTTGTCGAGGCGCCCGACCAGTGGCACTTCCCGTACTTCAACGACGAGATGGGCGCGTCCGTGGACGCCCGCGTCGGATCGGTCGACACCCTGCTCCTGGGCCGCAAGACGTACGACAGCTTCGCGGGCGCGTGGCCCGATCGCGAGGCGGCCGGCGAGGAGGACGCCGAGTTCGGCAAGAAGCTCGGCGACATGCGGAAGATCGTCGTCTCCCGCCAGCAGCTCGACTTCACCTGGCGCAACTCCGAGCAGCTCGAAGGCGACCTCGTCGGGAGCGTCACCGCGCTGAAGAACGAGCCGGGCCGCCCGATCGCCGTACCCGGCTCGGTCTCGGTCGTCCGGCAACTGCTCGCCGCCGGCCTCGTCGACGAACTGCACCTGCTGGTGCACCCCATCGCCGTACGCACCGGCATGCGCCTGTTCGACGAGGGCGATGCCCCGATCCCGCTGCGGCTGATCTCCGCCGAGACCTTCACGACGGGCGTGCTCGACCTGGTGTACGGCCCGACCGAGATGCCCGACGACGTCAGGTACGAGGACGTCAAGGGCCAGCTCCCCCAGTAACAGCCGTTCCGGGCCGCGCTGCCGCGGGTCGGGCTACTGGACTTCCGCGGTGCCGTAGCTGGGTTTCCCGTCCAGCTCGAAGGTCTGCATCGTCACCCCGGTCGGGGTCGACCGTACGTCGGCCAGGCGGAATGCCCACGGCGTACGGCCCTCGGCGAGCAGGCGCTTGCCCGAGCCCAGCACCACCGGGAACACCACCAGCCGGACGGTGTCGATCAGCCCGGCGTCGAGCAGGGTCTGCGCCAGGTTGCCGCTGCCGTGGATCTGCAGCTCCCGGCCCGGCTGCTCCTTGAGCCTGGCCACCTCGGCCACGACATCGCCGCCGAGGATCCTGCTGTTGTGCCAGTCGGCGCCGGTCAGCGAGCGGGAGGCGACGTACTTCGGCAGCGCGTTGAGCCGGCCGGCGATCGGGTCGTCCGGATCGGTGTTCTTCGGCCAGCTCGCGGCGAAGATCTCGTACGTCCTGCGGCCGAGCACGAAGCCGTCCACCTCGTCGAAGATCGAGATCATGTACCGGCCGAGCTCGTCGTCGAAGAACGGCACCAGCCAGCCGCCGTGCTCGAAGCCGCCGCTGGTGTCCTCGGCCGGACCGCCCGGCCCCTGGTACACGCCGTCGAGGGTGACAAAGGTCGTCAGTGAGAGTCTCATACTGCTAAGACCTACCGGATCGGCGAGACTCATCGGGGCGGTTCCGGCTATCGGGGAACGGTACGGGCGGGGCTCGCCGGGCCCTCGTTCCAGAGCCGGTCGAGGCTGGTGACGCAGTACGCGTACACCCGGCCGGGGGTCGCCGTGCGGTCGGTCCAGGTGGTGGTCGCGGTGCCGGCGACGGTGCCGACCAGCCGGGGTGGGTCCTGGCCGGAGAGATCGACCCGGTACACGGCATGGCGGGCGGCGTCGGGGCCGTGCCGCCAGGTGAGGGTGACGGCGCCGGTACCGTCGCGGCGGGCCGTGGTGAGGGTGGGCGCGCGCGGCCGGACGCCGGGCAGGCCCGGCATCACCGGGACCAGCGCCGGAGTGGAGTAGTGCGCCTCGCGGTACCGGCTCACGGCGCCGAGCTTGTCGGTGCGGACCTGTGTGGCGCTGAAGTGGACGCTGCCACCGACCGGGTAGGTGCGGTTGAGGGCGAGCTGCCGGTCGAGTTCGGCCGGATCGCTCCAGACTCCCTTGTTGCCGATCCGGTAGTCGGCCTGTCCGACGTAGAGCTGGACGCCGGTGCCGGCGACGAGCGAGGACCACCAGCGCAGGAGCGTGGCGTAGTCGGCGACGTCGAACCCGATGTGCCAGTAGAGCTGCGGGACGATGTAGTCCAGCCAGCGGTTGGTCACCCAGAGCCGGGTGTCGGCGTAGATCGCGTCGTAGCTCTGCAGCCCGCGGGTGGCGGAGCCGCGCGAGTCGGTCTCCTTGTTCCGCCAGATGCCGAACGGGCTGATCCCGAACTTCACCCACGGCTTGATCTCTTTGATCCGTACGCCGGTCTCCTGCACGAAGAGGTTGACGTTCTGCCGCCGCCAGTCGGCCTTGGACATGCCGGCCCCGTACCGGGCGTACGTCGCCTGGTCCGGGAAGTCCTGCCCGCTGCCGGCCGGGTACGGGTAGAAGAAGTCGTCGAAGTGCACGCCGTCGATGTCGTACTCGGTGACCACCTCGAGGACGGAGTCCTCGACGAACCGGCGGGCCTCGGGGATTCCGGGGTCGTAGTAGACCCGGGCCGCGCTGGAGCCGCTCGGGTAGCTGACCGCCCAGTCCGGGTGCCGGTGCAGCGGGTGGTTGGGCGGCAGGCCGGCGACGGTGCCGGTCTGCCCGGCCTTGTACGGGTTGAACCAGGCGTGGAACTCCATGTTCCTGGCGTGCGTCTCGGCCACCATGAAGGCCATCGGATCCCAGCCCGGGGACGATCCGTCGGTACGGCCGGTCAGCCACTGCGACCACGGCGCGAACTCCGACGGCCAGAACGCGTCGCCGCTGGGCCGGACGTGCACGAAGATCGCGTTGTGGTTCATCCGCTGGGCGAGATCCAGCCAGCCCCGGTACTCCGCCATGACCGTCGTGGCGTCCAGACCCGGACGGCTGGGCCAGTCACGGTTGCTGACCGTGGTGAGCCACATGCCGCGAAGCTGCCGCGGCTCGGTCACGGTCCGTCCCGCACAGATCACCGGCGGTCTGGCGGCCAGCAGCGCCGGTGCCGCGGCCGCCTGGGCCGGAAGGGCGGCCGGCGCGGCGAAGACCCGCAACGACACCAGCGATCCGGCCACCAGCACGGCCAGCAGGACGCAGATGACGCCGACCGCCGCGGCCGGGCTCGGCGGCGGGGACCTGTCCGGGGATGGGGCGATGTCGGGGGCGGGCATCGCGCACCAGACTCTCACGTACCCGGCGTCGTCACCAATGCGCGGCGAGTGCCGCCCGGGACCGGCGGGCGGGCGCCGGCGCTACCGCCGGGGGTAGCGTCCCCGGTGTGGGCCATCGGTCCGGTGCCCGACGGGTGATCACCGAGCCGGAGGTGGTACGCGGCGCGTGCCGTCACTTCCTCCGGCACGCCACGGTGGACATGGAGACGTTGGCGGTCGAGCTGTCGATCAGCCGGGCCACGCTCTACCGGGTGGTGCACAGCCGGGACCGGTTGCTCGCCGCCGTGCTCTGGCGGCTGGGGGAGCGGCTGCTGACCGAGGCGCGGCGCAGCCGTACCTGTTCCGGTGTGGACGGTGTACTACAGGTGACCCGCAGCTTCTGCGAGCGGCTGCGCGCGGCGGCGCCGTTCCGCGCGTTCCTCGCCGCGGAGCCGGAGACCGCTGCCCGGGTGCTGTTCACCGCCGGCGGCGGGGTGCACCGCCGGGTCGTGGCGGTCCAGCACGAGATCCTGATGGAGGCCGGTACCCGTGGTGCCTGCGCCGACCTTGCCTACCTGTACGTGCGGCTGGTCGAGTCGGCGCTCTACGCCGAGCTGCTCGCCGGCCACCCGGTCGATCCGGAGCTCGCCGAGCGGGCCGCCCGCTCGCTGCTGCTCGCGTCGTAGCCGTTGCGACGGCGGTCTCAGGGTTCCCCCGCGCCGGTGACACGGGAATCGAGTGTGCTTAATGTCGGCGACATGGCCAAGGAGATGACCAACCACCTCAGCCGCCGGGTGGTCGTCAGCCGCCGGGTGATCGTCAGCCGCCGGGTGATCGTCGCCGTGACCGCCGCCGGTGTCGCGCTCGCCGGTGTCGCGGCCGGCCCGCCTGCCGCGTCCGCCGAGCCGGCTACCGCCAGCTCGCCGACCGTGACCGGCCCGATCCCCGGTACCGTGCCGGGCGATCGCCTGTCCGACCGGATCGAGGAGACCTACCCGTTCTTCTCCACCCCCGACGACCTGGCTGGCCGTGGCTACGTCGAGGAGGAGTTCTACCTCTCCGGTACCGCCGACGGCTGGGACCCCGTGGGCGCCCAGGTGGCCGACGACGTCCCGTACACCACGCGGATCGTCGTGCGCCGGCCCGTGCACCCGCACCGGTTCAGTGGCACGGTTCTCGTCGAGTGGCAGAACGTCACCGCCGGGTACGACCTGGACGCGCTGTGGAACGCCGACACCGTCATCCGCGGCGGGTACGCCTGGGTCGGCGTCTCCGCCCAGCGGGTCGGCGTCGACCAGCTCCGCGGCTGGAGCCCGACCCGGTACGGGCGGCTCGACGTGACCGGTGGCGGGGCGTACCTCGCCGACCAGCTGTCGTACGACATCTTCGCCCAGGCCGGTCGGGCCTTGACCGGCACCGGGCCGGGCTCGCCGCTGGGGCCGCTGCGGGCGCGCACGCTGCTCGCGATCGGCGCCTCCCAGTCGGCCGGCCGGATGACCGTCTACTACGACCGGGTTCTGCCGCAGGTGGCACCGGTCTTCCACGGGTACGGCTTCATCGTGGGTACGGCACCGACCCGGGTCGGTCCGGAGCCGGTCTTCCAGGTGCTCTCCGAGACCGACGTCCGCTCGCCGGTGCGACCCGCCGATACCGACCGGTTCCGCCGCTGGGAGGTGGCCGGTGGCGCGCACTCCGGATACAACGGCCAGGTGTACCGGGCGCCCATCTCGGTACGGGACCTCGGTGCGGCCCCGGTGTACAACTGCGACAACCCGCCGTTCAGCCGGGTACCCGTGCACCACGTGACGGCCGCCGCGTACCACCACCTGAAGGGCTGGGTCGAGCGCGGGACACCGCCGCCGACCGCCGAGCCGCTGGCCTTCAACCCCGACGGCACCAAGCAGCGCGACGAGCACGGGCTCGCCCTCGGCGGCATCCGGCTGTCCCAGGTCGCCGTGCCGACCGCGGTGAACACCGGCGACAACAGCGGACCGTCGTTCTGCCGGTTGTTCGGCACGTACCTGCCGTTCGACCAGGCGACTCTCGATGCGTTGTACCCCAGCCGGGGCCGGTACATCGCGGCCGTGGTCACCACGGATGTCGACAACGTCCGGGCCGGGTACCTGATGCCCGCCGACGCGCTGGAGAACCTGCGCGACGCCCTCGCCTCCGGCGTGGGCCGGCGCTGACCCGACGGGTGGGCCGCTGGTTCCAGCGGCCCACCCAACCCTATGGCCAGTCGGCTCCGGGCACCCGCGACAGCCAGGCCAGCGCGTCGGCCGACAGCGACTCCGCGCCGCTGATCAGGTCGCGTACGTCGTCCGGCCCCGGCATCGCCGTACCCGTGCCGCGAAGGAGCGTGGCCGCCGCGCCGAAGCAATTCGCCAGCGCCAGCGCGTCCGGAAGACCCAGCCCGTCGAGCCACGCGGCGGTCAAGGCCGCGACGAGGGCGTCGCCGGCCCCCGCGGTGTCCACCGGATCGACGCGGAGAGCCGGGATCTGCACCAGGGTCCCGCACTCCACGGCGAGACAGCCGCCGGCCCCGAGCGTGACGACGACCGTGCGCCCGGCGGCACAGAGGGACTCTGCCGCGCCCGCCGGGTCGGCACGACCGGTGAGCCGGCAGATCTCTGCGCCGCCGACCACCAGGATGCGGACCTGGTCCAACACCTCCCGCACGGCCACCTGCACCGCCTCGGGAAGCTCGGTGGGCAGATCGAGAACCACCGGCAGGCCGGCCAGGTTCGCCGAACGTATCGCCTGTCTCGCCTGCGCCAGGCGTTCGCCGCCGAACAGGGCGTAGCCCGACATGACGAGCGCCGCCGGCGGGCCGGGTGGCCCGTGGTCGAGCGTCGGCAGTGAGCCGGCGTAGCCGCTGGCGCCGCGATGGCCGACCATCGTCCGCTCGCCGTTGGCGGAGACGACAATGAGCGTGAGGTGGGTCGGCGCGCTCCGGTCCCGCGCCACCGCGGTGACGTCCACCCCGTGCCGGACAAGTGTCTCGACGGCCAACCGCCCCCAGTCGTCGTCACCGACGTTGGAGATCAGGCGTGGCCGGTGCCCGAGCCGGGCCAGCACGATGCCCACATTGGCGCCGAATCCGCCGGTGCTCATCCGGCGGTACGTCGCGAACGCGTCTTCGCCCTCGCGCGGGAAACGGTCGACGGCAAGCGTCAGGTCGGCCGTCAGGTCGCCGAGCACCCATACGGTGCTCACGGGTCAGGGCGTACCGGAAGCGTAGGAGCGGCACCTGCCGAGCAGGAACCGCGGAAACTCCCAGGCGAGAGGGTACTCTCCCTCGATGCCTTCGTCCGGATAGGGCTCGACGAGTTCTTCGACCATCAATCCAGCCGCGGCAAACGCGCGGAAATAGTGGTGCAGCGGCCTGTGGGTGTGGGTCGTCGTCACTCCGTTGGCGGGCGACAACGACGTGCGGAAAGGCGCCTCGATCCAGATTTCGGCGTCATACCGGAACCACGGCGCCTTTTCGTACTTCCAGTACCGGGGCCAGAAGCACGGATGCGGAATAGCGAAGACCAGGGCGCCTCCGGGCGCAAGAGTCTGGACGCACGCGTCCAGAACCTCCGACAGCGAACTGACGTTCTGCAGGAGCATGTTCGCGATGACCAGGTCGAACGAGTGCGGATCGACCTGCGCAGCGAGGCACTCGACGGTCTCTCGAAGAAATGTCAGGTTGTCCTGCGGCGGACGCTTCGCGCTCGCGATTTCTATGCTCAGTTTGCTCGGGTCGACGCCGACGAACTGGCATCGCGGGTAGCTGGCGGCGAGCTCGGAAGCGAACTTTCCCGTGCCACAGCCGGCGTCGAGAATGCGGCCGCCAGAGGTAAGCCAAGGGAGGCTGAGCCCGAGCAGCGCTGGTATCAAGATGTGGCTGTAGCTGAGGTCCCGCCCCTCGGTGATCGATCTGTCTCGTTCAGCCGCGACTCTGTCCCACTCCGCCGCGAGCTGGTCGCTGTCGCGGGCCTCCACCGGCCGAGGCTGACCGCGCCGCCTACCCATGGCAACCGCCGTCATGACCTCCGGAGACAGGCAGGCCATGGCGGGCCGACCCGGCCGACACGACGCGGCGTGCGGCGTCGAGGTCGCGCTCGTAGATGTGCGCCGACAGGATGTGCAGAGTGAGCACCCCCGGGGGGACGCCGATGTCATTCGCGATACCTGCCTGGATGCGCCGCAATGCACATGCGTTGCCGGGCTGGCTGCCAAAAACGTTCTGGCTCCGGAATACGGCGTTGAGATGCAATTTTCCCTCACGAAGCTTGCAGTCCACGAGCGAAATGCAACTCAGCACCTCGTCTCCGGGAGTGTGGAACCCGATCGTAGCCGACTTCGCCTCCGGTCGGCGTTTGAGCCGCCGTACGAGCCAGTCGATCTGGTCGACGCCAGCGTGCTTCCGGAAGAGCTTGCCGTAACTCATCTCGTACATCGGGAGTACGGCGAGCGACTCATATTTTTCGATCATGAGATGAAGACGGTCCGGCCCCGCGCCGACCGCCTCCAGATCGTCGGCGGCACAGGTACGGGCAGATATCGTGACGTTGAGAGATTCTTTGAGCACCACGCCGTCGTCGGCGATGTCGCGCCCCCGGTCCAGGACCCAGCCCAGGCAGGCCAGCCAGGCACCGGAGAATCTGTCGAACGTGCCGAGGTTTACGGATGCGGCTGCCGGGTCGGGCATCGGGCTACTTCCTGCTTTCCCAGTGCCGGCGAACCACCGCGCGGATACCCTCGAAGTCCGGTATACGGCGTGACCACGCGTACCGGTTGATCGGATCGGTGGTCGGTGGTTCGTCGCGCATTTGGTGGATGACGTGTGTCACCAGGCGGATGTGGTGTGAGGCGAAGAACGGCCAGACCGGCAGCGAGCGTAACTCCATCACAAGTTCCGCGCCGAACCGGTCGGGGTGCGGAACCTCGGACAGGATGCTCAGGTGGTCCAGTAGATGGCCGAAGTAGTACACACTCAGGCGGTCGCGCCGGTTGGTGACCTCCATGTGCGGCAGCCCACCGATGGTGCCGGCGAGATGGAGCAGGCTGACCCGTTCCTCGAACGCCTCGTAGAGAGCGTCGGTTTCCTGGATGCCGGTCCGGCGGCGGAGTGCCTCCATGAGGATCTGGCGGGAGAAGGAGTTGTGGTTGGCGAGGCGGTTCACCTCGGCCTGCAAGGTTCCGACCGTGCTCGAATCGGCGACGACCCGGCTGAGCGTTCCATCGGCGGCCTGGTGGCTCAGGTCGAGCAGTTGGCGCAGCGCGAGACCGAGTTGGCTGATGATGCTCGCTGCGAAGTGCTCGCAGATCGTTATCGGCTCGGCTGGCTGCAGGTCGCGCCTGACCGCCCGGATGAAGCCGTCAGCGCCGGAGAAACCGCGGATCAACGCATAGGGACTGGCTCCGAGAAGGCCTTCCGCGCGGTCGATCGCGTCGGTGTCCACATTCGCCAAGGAGTCGACGTCGTGGTGGCCCAGTTCGGACTTGCGGTACTGTTGGATCTTGAAGTCGATGTAGCTGCGGAAGTGGTTGCGGGGATTCTGGGTGTTCTCACCGAGCAGGAACAGCAGGTCTCCGGAGCTGATGCATGGCTGGAGCTCCAGCAGGGTGGCGGCGACCTGGCTGGACCGGTACGGGTCGGCACAGTGAAGCACCACCTTGTCGGCGAGCAGCAGTGCCGTCTCGAGGTGCTGGTCGATCGGCGCTTCGGGAAAGCGCCGGCGGTACAGCGCGGCGTTGTGCACATCCGTGACCGGCACGTAGAGCGTGCCCGGCGGGAGGTCGTGCAGCGTGATGACCTGCGGATCCGCGTCGCGGGTGACCACCGTTGGTGCGGACTTGGCACCAACTCGGGCCGGCGCGGGCAGGTCGTGGGAGGAGTCGACCCAGACCAGCGTCGTCGTCTCCTTGACGCTGATCATCACCGGTGCATAGGCGTCCGGATCCAGCGCGCCGAAGCCGGGCTTGACGATCTTCTGGAAGAAATCGTCGGAGACGGCGACGACAATGTCGCTCCGGGTCATTTTCAGTGCGTGCCGGATCACGTCGTTGTCGATGATCCGGAAGGCGTGGTTCAGTTGCTCGCCCGAATGTCCGCCCTTGTCAACGGTGACTTCCCCGTGATGTACGCCGATTCGGAGCCGGAGGGTCGCCGCCGTGCTCGCGGACCGGTTGTGATGCCGGACTCCTACCTCGAGCGCGGGCGCGAAGTCCTGGAGGATCGAGGTTTTGGGGAGGTCCGATCGGAACAGCAAGAAGCCGCCGTCACCGGTATCACCGGTCGCGCTGAGTGGATCGGCGTGCGGGATGCGCTGCAGCGCGGTTTGGATAATTTCGTCGAGCGTGCGTCGCAGGCCGGCCCGAATAGGATCGGTCCTCGTCGGCGACCCGAATCCCTCGATGTCGATGGTGACGATCGCGTGATGCCGTGGTTCCCATAGTGCGTTGGTCAATGGATCTTCCTCAACTCCGCACAAGCCCCGCACATGACGTGACCACATCGACACTACCGGGCATCCGCACGGTTGCGTCAACCGTCGCGGGCCGCTACCGCATGACCAGTGACCCGCCGGCGCAGGCATATCCGAGAACGGCCAGGAGCAGGGCGAATTGGAATGTTCGATACTTGATCCAATTCGTCCGTGCCATCACGACCAGTTGCCGGGACAGCTGGTCTATCTGCTGTTTGGCGGAGAGCGAAGCAATCTGCCGGGCCACCTCGCCGGCCACCCGGTTGCGCAGGTGACCGAAGTAGATGACGTCCTCGTGCACCCTCCGCCGGGTCGGACCCAGGAGCGGAAAGACGACAGCGACGCTGGCGATCACCGCCAGTCCGACGAGCGCGGTGCCCAGGTTCACGCCGATTCGCGGCCAGCCAAGGATCTCGCGCAACGCGCCGCCGGACGACGAGTGAATCGAAAGCAGAGCCCCGAACCCGACCAAATTGACCGTGAGCAGAATCGATGCCTTGGTGTCGATCTTCGCAGTCCAGCTCTCCTGGGCGTTGTGGCAACGCCACGCGAAGTCGATACGTGTCGGGGTCAGTTGGTCTAGCGGCTGCTCGAGGTCCCTCTCACTCGTCATGCCGCCCATTGTGCGGGACCGGTACGACCGACCGGGGTCGATGGAGACTCGTTGCGCGGCATGCACGCGACACATCTGGCGCGTGCATGCCGCCGGGTCGGGGTCCGTTCAGGAGCACGCCTGTGGTCGGTCGGCGTTGACTCTCCACGTGCGTGGACAGGTAGCCGTCACCCTTGCGCCCAGGGGCCCTGCCCGTAGACGCGCTCGATCCGCACGTGGACCACGACGCCATCCGGGACCTCGCGCATCGGGTACCGCTGCCCCGGGCCGAGGTAGTGTTCGGCCAGCCGGTCCATCACCTCGAGCGCACCGCCGTCCGTGATCCGGTCGACCCGGCCCTCGATCACCGCGTACGGCCAGAGCCCCTGCCCCGAGAACTCCTTGGCCTGGACGGAGACGACGACGCGCGGATCGCGGCGGAGGTTCTGGAGCTTGCGCTGTCCCAGGTTGAAGAACGTGGCCATGACGAGCTCGTCGCCGTCGAACCCGGCCCAGGCCAGCGTGGCGTGCGGCGTGCAGTCTGCGTTGATCGTGACCACGGTCGCCAGCGGCCCGGTGGCCAGCAGCTCCCGCAGTGATTGGGGGATGTCCATGCGGCTGATTGTAGATTCCCTCTGTTTCCACGTGTCGCCGTTGCCCGGCCGCCCGGGGACAGCGCCGCCCTCCGCCGATGCACGGTTCGCCGGTACCTGTCAAGCCGCCATTGTTCGGCATTTCTCGGCGTCGATGAGCACTCATACCATGCATTGACTCCTGTCAGGCACGCGAATGGATGCGAGAGGGGTTTCACGTGCGACGAGTACTGTCCCGGGTGCGCCACCTGATTCTGCCGCTGTGTTTCGGCATCGTGGCCGCACTCCTGGTCAATCCGGCACCCGCCACGGCCCACCACGGCGGGGCCCACATTCTCAAGCTGTACAGCATCACGTGCTGGGCGCAGAACGATCCCAGCGGCGACGACGAACCGTACCTGAAGCTCAACAGCAACAGGTTCTGGGAGAATCCCGACTGCTTCCCGGTGACCACGTTCGACCTGGGTGGCATGGAGATCGTCTTCTGGAACCAGGCGGAACTCCGCATCATGGAGGACGACTTCGGATCCGATGACACCGTGGGCTACATTCTCGTCGGTCCACAGGCCGGGCAGGGCCGGATCACGTATTACTCGTACAAATGCTGCCCGTACGCGTTCAACTACCAGCTCGATTATGAGGTCCTTGGCTGACCGGTAAGCCGTTCGGCATTGACAACGACCGAGAGCATCGGCGGCGCCCTACGCCAGGGTCGCCGCCGATGCTCCTGTCAGCCGGCGTCAGGTTCCTGGTACAGGCCGAGGACATTGCCGGCCGGGTCGCGGAAACGCGCGATGAGCACCGGCGCCGTCAGCGCGGCACGTGCTGGCCCTTGCCGATGACCACGATCCCGCCGTCGGAGACGGTGAACCGGCCGCGGTCGCGCTCCAGGTCCACGCCGATCTCCGCGCCCTCCGGGATGATCACGTTCTTGTCGACGATCGCGTTGCGTACCACCGCGTTGCGCCCGACGTCGACCCCTTCCATGATCACCGAGCTGTCGACATGGGCCCACGAGTGGACCGTCACGTGCGGGGAGACGACCGAGTTCTCCACCAGCGAGCCGGAGATGACCACACCGGGGGAGACCATCGAGCTGACCGCCCGCCCGACGCGCTCGTGCGATCCGTGCACGAACTTCGCCGGTGGCCACGGATGGTTGCCGGTATAGACCGGCCACCTGAAGTTGTAGAGGTTGAACACCGGGTGTACCGAGATGAGGTCCATGTGGGCCTCGTAGTACGAGTCCAGCGTCCCGACGTCGCGCCAGTACCCCCGGTCGCGCTCGGTGCTGCCGGGCACGTCGTTCTGGCTGAAGTCGTACACTCCGGCCTCGCCGCGCTCGACGAGCATCGGGATGATGTCACCACCCATGTCGTGCCTGCTGCCGACGTCCAACGCGTCGCGTTCCAGCGCGTCGTTGAGCGCACCGGCGGTGAAGACGTAGTTCCCCATCGACGCGTAGACTTGGTCCGGCGCGTCCGGGAGCCCCGTCGCGTCCTTCGGTTTCTCGCGGAACGCCCGGATCCGCTGGCCGTCTTCGCCCACCTCGATGACGCCGAACTGGTCGGCCTGCGCCAGCGGCTGCCGGATGCCGGCAACCGTGACGCCGGCGCCGGAGGCGATGTGGTGCGCGACCATCTGCTGCGGATCCATCCGGTAGATGTGGTCCGCGCCGAAGACGATGACGTAGTCGGGACGCTCGTCGTGGACCAGGTTGAAGCTCTGGTGGATGGCGTCGGCCGACCCGGCGAACCAGCGCGGGCCCAGCCGCTGCTGCGCCGGTACCGGGGTGACGTAGTTGCCGAGCAGCGTGGACATCCGCCAGGTCATGGTGACGTGCCGGTCGAGCGAGTGCGACTTGTACTGGGTCAGCACGACGATCTTCAGGTAGCCCGCGTTGGCGAGATTGGACAGCGCGAAATCGACGATGCGGTAGATACCTCCGAAGGGCACGGCCGGCTTGGCGCGGTCGGCGGTGAGGGGCATCAATCGCTTGCCCTCCCCGCCGGCCAGCACGATCGAGAGGACCTTGGGTGCCATGAAGCGACGCTAGCGACCGGACCGGCCACGCACCAGCCGTACCAGGCATCTTGCGGCTAGTGTGCCGCTGTGGCCGACACGTCAGAACCGCTCAGCCCAGAACCGTTGCGGGTAGACCTGCTCACCCGGGAGTACCCGCCGGACGTCTACGGCGGCGCGGGGGTGCACGTGGAGTACCTGGCCCGCGGGATGCGGCCGCTGGCCGACGTCCGGGTGCACTGCTTCGGGTCGTTCCGGCAGCCGCCGTACGACCTGCCGGGGGTCACCGCCTACCCGGACCCGCCCGGGCTCGCCGGCGCGAACGCCGCGCTCCGGACGATGGGCGTGGACCTGGAGATGGTCGCGGGGTGCGAGGGGACCGACGTGGTGCACAGCCACACCTGGTACGCCAACTTCGCCGGCCGGGTCGCCCAGCTGCTGCACGGTGTCCCGCACGTGGTGACCACGCACAGCCTCGAGCCGCTGCGGCCGTGGAAGGCCGAGCAGCTCGGCGGCGGGTACGCGCTCTCCTCCTGGTGCGAGCGCTCGGCGGTGGAGACCGCCGACGCGGTCATCGCGGTCTCCTCGGCGATGAAGCGCGACATCCTCGCCGCCTACCCCGCGGTGCCCGCGCACCGGGTGCGCGTCGTCCACAACGGGATCGACACCGGCGAGTACGCGCCCGACCGCGGGACCGACGTGCTCGACCGGTACGGCATCGACCCGGACCGGCCCAGCGTCGTCTTCGTCGGGCGGATCACCCGGCAGAAGGGCCTGCCCTACCTGCTGCGCGCGGCGTCCTCCCTGCCGCCGCAGGCGCAGCTTGTGCTGCTGGCCGGCGCCGCGGACACCGCGCAGATCGCCGCCGAGGTGGAGACCCTGATGTCCGCGCTGCGGAACGACCGCCACGGCGTCGTCTGGATCCCGCAGATGCTTCCCAAGCGGGAGGTCATCCAGATCCTCACGCGGAGCACGGTCTTCGTCTGCCCGTCCATCTACGAGCCGATGGGTATCGTCAACCTCGAAGCGATGGCCTGCGAGACCGCGGTGGTCGCCACCGCGACCGGCGGGATACCGGAGGTCGTCGAGGACGGGGTCACCGGCCTGCTGGTACCCGTCGGTCAGGCTGGCGACGGCACGCCGCTGGACCCGGACCGCTTCGTCGCCGACCTGGCCGCCGCCATCGGCGCGCTGCTGGCCGACCCGGACCGGGCCGCCGCGATGGGACGTGCCGGCCGCCGGCGCGTCGAGGAGCACTTCTCCTGGGCCGCGATCGCCGCACAGACCCTGGAGGTGTACCGGTCGGCGCTCAGCGGTTGAGCTGACGCCCTACCCCCAGACCGTAGCCTCGACCTCCATCCGCCGGCGCGGTCCAGCACGGACCGGAACACCGTGCGACCCTCGCTGGTGCGAAGGCAGTACCGGGCACCGCGATCCGCCAGGCGCAGTCGGTGCCCGGCTGCCGCGCCGGATCCTCACCAGGAGCCGAGACCGCCGCCGCCGGCGCCGCTGCCGATCGAGCTGGTGTAGACACCGGTGATCTCGAAGTCCTGGGCCAGACCCCGTTCGTGGAGGTTCGCGAGGTCCTCCTGGGACAGCGCAAACGGCCCGATGTCCAGATCCGCCCGTCCCGGCCCACCACCTTCGCCGCCGAAGTTGTAGGCCTTGTAGACGAGGACCGTGTAGGACGAGCCCTGGCCGAAGACCCGGTACTGGAAGTGGTTCATGGCGTAGTACCAGTCCAGCGTGTCGTTGTCCGCGTCCTCGAGGAAGTCCTCGACCCCGAACGTGCGCCAACCCGAGTCGTAGCCGTCGGCGTCGCCACGGTGGCGGTCCGCGAAGCCGCGCACCTCGTCCCGGAACGGCTCCAGGTCCTCCATCAGCTCCGACACGTCAATCTCCACCGGATCGCCGGAGGCCTTCAGCCAGTGGTCGAGGAAGCGCACGGCGTTGTACCAGTGCTTGAACATCGCGTACGACTTGGCGTACTGCAACTCGGTCTGCCGGATCGCGTCCGACGGCTGCGGCTCGTCCACCGCGAACGGGCGGCAGCAGTCGGGGTCCGGTGCCGGATCGAAAGCGTTCTCGATGAACTCGTCGTAGCCCGGGTCGCCGGGGCCCGGTACCGGGTCGCGGGACACGCGCCCGACCCGCTTGCTGACGGTCCACCGACCCTCGTCGTTCGCGTAGCAGTTGTACCCCTGCGTGCACTCGAGCGGGATGTGCCCGTCGTACTCGACGTTGGAGATGGGATTGCCGGCACCGAACCCGTAGCGGTTGGCCGTGAACGGGTTGGTCCCGAGGTTGAGGTCGGAGAGAGCGCCGTTGTACAGGTCCCGGGAGATGAAGCGGTTGAGGCCGGGATTGTAGTCGCGGAAGCCCATGTCGTACGAGCCGGAGTTGGCGTCCCAGCGCTTGGCGTTGAACCGGTACGGGTTGTAGGGCTCCTTGGTCGGATCGGTCGCCTGGGGCTTGTCGATCCCGGTGAACCGGGCCTCGTCGTTGGCACCGTACGCGGTGTACCCGTAGGTGCCCTTGGTGTTGCCGGCCTGGTCGGTGACGGTCTCGACGTCCGTGTGCGAGTTGTAGCCGTAGTAGGCGGCCTCCTCGCTGCCGTCGGGCTTCTTCTTGACCTGGGACAGCCGCTCGCCCCACGGCGAGTACTGGTACGACGCGGTGACGGTGCCGGCGACCTCCTCGTCGAGGACCTCCTTGGACAGGCCGAGGTAGTTGAACGTGGTGGTCTTCTCGCTGGCGGTACCCGCGTCGGTGGTCTTGGTGGTGGTGCGGTCCAGCGGGTCGTAGCTGTACCGGGTGGTGCCGCCCGGCGTCCGGCGGTGCTCGACGAGGTGGTCGAACCCGTCGTAGGTCAGGCGTTCGCGGATCTGCCCGCCCGAGCTGACCGTGTCGAGCCGGCCGTACGGGTCGTAGTTGTAGTTGCTGATCACGCCGGCGGTCCAGTTGATCACGCTGAGCAGCCGGTTGCGCTCGTAGTGGTAGGTGGTGTTGACGCCGCCGACGATCTGCTGGATGACGTTGTTGTTGGCATCGTGGACGTACGTCTCGGTGCCCGCGCCGGCGCCGGTCTTGGTGACGCTGGCGACACGGTCCCGCGGATCGTAGGTGTAGGTGGCGGTGGTGTCGAGGTAGGCGGCGTGGTTGTCGGCGTTCATCGTCCGGGCCGCGTCGCTGGTCCGGTTGCCGTTGAGGTCGTACCCGTTGGTGTGCTGGGAGACCAGCGTCCCGCCGGGCTTCTGTTCGACCTGGGTCCGCAGCAGGCCGTCGAGGAAGTAGGTGTAGTCGACGGTGTTGCCGTTGCCCTTGACCTCGCGGAGCCGCTCGCCCTTGTCGGTGTAGGTGAACGTGGTGACCTTCGGCGCCGGGTCGGTGGCGGACTTGGCATTGGTCACTGTGGACACCAGGTCGCGCGCGTCGTACCCGTAGGTGGTGTGGTCCCTGTCGTGGACGGCGGTCTCCAACACGCCGTTCGGGTTGTAGGTGAACCGCGTGGTGTTCCGCACCGCGCCGGCTCTGATCTCTTCGACCTTCTCCACCTGGTTGAGCTGGGTGTGCGAGACCCGGTACGAGTCGACGCGGCGGTGCGGGCTGGTGTCGGTGATCGTCGAGAGGTTGCCGTTCGGGTCGTAGAGGTAAGCGAACGCGGCAGACTCGGTGTCGGTCTCGCCGGTCGTGTCGCGTACCAGCTTCACCGCGTCGGCGACCACCACGCCGCCGGCGTTCTGGGACAGGGTGACCTTCGAGGAGTTGCCCGTGGTGAACGGGAACTTGCCGAGGCTGACCCAGGTGCCGCCGTTGGTGGCCTGGTTGACCGGTTTGTCGGCGCTACCGGTCGCGTGGGTTACCCGGTACGTGGCCGTGGTGGCCGCGCCGGCCACCGCGGGGTACCGCACGAACACCTCGTACGCGCCATCGCGCGGGATGTTCAGTCCCCATTGGACGGTATCGCTGCCGGCGCCGGCCGCGTGGGTGCGGTAGTCGTACCCCTGGAACCCGGTGCCCGCGCTGGTCGCGCTCCAGGTGCCGGTGCTGGTGACGTTGTTGAAGTCGGAGTTGTCCACGAGCACGACCTGGCCGGCGATACCGGTGTCGGAGCGTGCCTTGAGCAGGCCGTCGGGGTGGTAGTCCCAGAGCATCCACCGGCTGGAGGAGCCGCCGCCGGTGCCGACGATGCGCAGCCGTTGCTGCCCGAACTCGTTGTGGTCGTAGAACGTGGTGATGTCCCACGGGTCGACCGAGGTCTTGGTCCAGCCGTTGTCCCAGTACGTGTGCGTGGTGGTGTTGCGAACGGTCTGGCCCTCCGACGGTGGCGCGGAGACCGTGGCGAGCCGGCCGACCGCGTCGTAGCCGTAGGTCGTCCGCTCGGCCCGGTGGTAGCGGGTGTGCGCCGGGTCGTACGGAGTGAGCTGCTCCTTGACCCGGTTGAGCTGGTCGTAGGTGGTCTGGTGGACGAAGTCGTCGAGCACTCCGCCGGTGGCGACACCCCGCGGGGTGATCACCTTCGTCCGGTTGCCGACCTGGTCGTACTCGTACCTGGTGATCCGGTGGGTGACGACCCCGTTGGTGTTGACGTGCGGGATCCTGATCTCGACCGGCTTCGCCCTGGCGTCGCTGACGACGTCGGTCCGGTTGCCGGCCTTGTCGATCCGGGCCCGGACGACGCCGTCCCGGTCGTACTCGGTGATGATCCCCTTCGCCAGGGCGTCGAACTCCACCCGTACCCGGTGGTTGCGGTCGTACCAGAACGCCGCGGTGAAGTCCGCGGGATCGGCGGTGGCGTTCTTGCGCGGGTCGACCACGGTCGCGACGTTGCCGGCGTTGTCGTAGGTGTAGCTCAGCCGGTGGCCGAGCACGTTGGTCACCGCGGTCTGCTGGTAGATCTCGTCGTAGGTGTACGTCGTGGTGAAATCGCCCGCGGTCGCGGTCAGGTTCCCCTTGGGCTCGGTCACGCTGCCCAGGTTGCCGACCCGGTCGTAGGTGAACGAGGTGCGGCGTTGCGGATCGCCGGTGTTGTGCCGGGGGGCCAGCACGGAGGTGAGCTGGTCGGCGTTGTCGTAGACCGCGTCGGTGACGGCGCCGTTCGGCGCGATGGCCCGGGTCACGTTGTCGTTCGCGTCGTACACCGGGGACGGAGTGGTGATGAAGACGCCGGCGGCCTGGTCCTTGGGTACCCGGCTCTCCAGCGGCCGGCCGTAGACGTCGTACGTCTGCGTGGTCTTCTTCTCCAGCGCGTCGACGATCTCGGTGACGTTACCGCGAACGTCGTAGACGAACCTCGTGACGCTCGGCTGCGGCTCCGGGTCGGTGATCCTCCGCGGGTACCCGCTGGGGTCGAAGTCGTCGAACCGCGTGGTATTGCCGTTGGCGTCCGCGGCGGACAGCATCTGGCCCCAGGTGTCGTACGTGTAGCGCGCGGTGAAGTCGCCGGCGGTCGGGGTGGCGGTCCCGGCCGGGTCGGTCACCGAGGCGACGTCACCCTCGGTGGTGTAGCCGAATGTCCACGTGCGACCCTCGGCGGACGTCTTGGTGACGAGGTCCGCGATGTTGCCGTTCAGGCCCTTCTGGTACACCAGCCTGGTACCCGCGTACGCGTTGGCGTTCGCCTCGGCGTCCTTGATCTCAATCGGGTAGCCGGTCTTCTGGTCGTAGACCCACGACCAGACCGCGGCGTTGGCCTCCTCCAGCCGGGTCACGTTGTTGTCGCCGTCCCAGGTCAGCTTGGTGGTCTGGTTCTTGGCGTTGGTGGCCTGCACCGGCCGTCCGCGACCGTCCATCAGGTACGTGGTGGCGTGGTCCTCGGCGTCGGTGACCACGGTCCGGATCTGCTGGCCGGTCTGCCCGTCCGGATCGCTGTACGCGAACCGCGTCACCCCACCGAGCCGGTCGGTGATGGTCTTCGTGGACCACTTGAACTTCGGGTCGTCCTCCGGATTCGAGTAGTAGCTCAGGGTCGTCGAGGCGACCCTGCGCGGGTCGGTGACCCGGACCAGCTTGACGTTCTTGTTGCCCTGGGTCATGTCGTATGCGAAGGAGAACACCTTCTGGGTGCTGCCGGCGCCGTCGGTCAGCTCGCCCAGCAGACCCTTGTCGGTGTACGTGAACGTGAGCGCCCGGCCGGAGATGTCGGTGATCCGGCGGATGTGGTCGATGATCTTCGGGTTGGTGAGGTTGGTCGCGGACCGCCGGGTCCAGGTGACGTCGTCGATGTAGTCGTACGCGTCGCCCTTGGCGTAGTAGTCGACGGTGAGCGTCTGCCGGCCGGTCGCGTCGACCAGGTAGCGGAGGAACTTCGTGGGCTGGTTGTTGGACCTGCGGACCTCGTAGACGAAGGTCATCGTATTGCCGTTCTTGTCCACTGTGGAAGACAGGAAGCCGGCGCAGTCGAAGAAGAACTGGGTACGGTCCGGCCGGGTCATCACCCAGGCGCGGGAGATCTCGTCGTTGGGCTTGCAGTCGACGAGTCGCTGCAGGTAGAGGTGTACCCCGGCCGGGTGCAGGTACTCGTCGTCGGTGGTGCCGGGCGTCCCCTTGTCGTCGAGGGTGAAGGTATGCGTGGTGCCGTCCCCGTCGGTCAGCGACACGGTACGGCCGTGCGTGTTCGGGTGCGGGTCGATCGGCGTGCCCAGCCGGCTCAGCGTACTGGCCTGCACGGACCAGCCGAAGCCGGCGGTCGAGTCCGAGGTGTCCTTGGAGTTGTAGGCCAGGCGGACGAACGTGGCAAGACCCCGGGACGGATTGGTGAACGCGTTGTACGACCAGACCGCGTTGCCGGCGTGCAGGTTGTTCATCATGGTCGCCCCGGAGCCGGTGGCCCGGCCGGCGTACGCGTAGAATTTCTCCAGCCCGACCTGGTCCGATGTGGACTCCTCGACGGCGAGCGACTGCTTGAGCGCGCCGACGGTGTTGACCGCGCCGCCGGTGGAGAGCCACTGCCCGGTGGTCTTGTTGTAGAGGTCCCACCACAGGTCGTGGTCGGCGCGGCGGTTGCCCTCGGCGAGTGCGTCCGCGGCGGCCGGCGCCTTCACCTGCGCCGGCACGGTCGCGGTGGTCCCGGCGGCGAGGTCGGCCGGCAACGGGGTCTGCAGCTGGGTGGCCGGCACGGCGGTGCCGTCCGGGCGGGTCCACCGGTACGAGAGCACCCAGTCCGCTCTGGAGAGCGTCTGCGTGGTCGTGTTCGTCACGGTCGCGGCGATCGTCGTCGTGCTGTCGGGCGCGACGGCCGGCGGTGTCTCCGGCACGTGGTACGTGCTCTCGGGCGTGGTCTCCAGGTAGGTGACGACGAGCTGCGGGCGCAGCTCGGGTTCGTCGGCCTCGCTCGACAGGAAGATTGCCCGGGACGCCGGCGTGGTCTCGTTGGCCAGCCGGACGAGGATCCCGTGGTTGCTGGACGGCGTGGTCACCCACTGCCGGGCGAGCGCGGTCGCGTCGAAGTTGCGGCGCCGCGGGTCGTTGGTGAAGTTCGTCTCCGCGCTGGTCGCCGCCGCGGTGTAGTCGCCGCCCGGGGTGGTCCACGCGGTGGTCGAGCTGGCCCGGTTCCAGGTTGCCTGGGTCTCGGTGAAGGCGCGGGTCAGGCCGTGCACCTGCCAGACCGCGTTCGGGTCGCCGACCACGCCGGCGGTCCACAGTTTCATCTCGGCGCCGAGCACCCGGGCGGTGGTCGGGATGCCGGAGACCGGGAACTTGACGACCGCGCGGGTGCGCCCGTAGGTGGCCGAGTTGTTGCCGACCGAGAGCCACGCCTGCCCGTCCGGCCGGTCGTGGTTGGCGTCCGGCAGCGTGGCGGACAGCGTCGTGTCCACGACACCGGCCTGGAAGATCCTCGTCGTGCGGCCGGCCTTGGGCAGCCGGACGATCTGGGTCGGTCCCGCGGTCAGCCCACCGTCCCAGGTCTTGACGGCCACCATGTAGTAGTACGCGTTGCCGAACGGGTCCGGGTCGTCGGCGGCGGTCGGCTCCGCGGACGAGTCCACATAGGACGTCGTTCCGGGCGCCACCGGCGCGACCAGCGTGGCGGCCGACGGCGTGAAGGTCTGGTAGACGCTGCGGTGCACCTGGTACTCGACGATGTTGTCCTCGACACAGAAGCCGCACGGGTCCACATAGGATGGCCAGGACACCTCAGCGCCGGTGGAGTGGATGGTGGTCGGCGGGTTCACCGCCACGCCCGGGCGGCCGTAGGTCACGACCAGCCGGGGGTAGATCGCGGTCTCCCCGTTGTACGCGTAGATGCTGCCCTCGTAGCGGGGGCCGCCCATGTTGAGCGTGCCCTCGTTCGCGGCCTTGACCACGAACCCGTGGTTGGGGTTGGCGCCGTCCAGCCAGCCCTGCACGATGCTGCGCACGCTGAAGCTGTGCCAGTGGCTGCCCTCGTCGCCGGCCGCCCGGACCGCGGTCGCGTCCTTGACCACCCGGACCGCGTCGGCAACCACCACCTTCGACGCGTCGGCGACGTCGCCGAGCACGACCGAGCCGGCGGTTCCGGCCACGAACGGGTGGCTGCCGAGCGTCCGCCACACCCCGCCGGCGCTCGCGGCCGACTGGTTCACCGGGTACGCTCGGCTGCCGCCGTTGTAGTTCACGGTGTACGGGGCGTTGGTGGCGCGGTCGGGCCCGGAGACGTAATGGACGTCCACGCGGTACGTGCCGGGTTCGGTGACCGCCGGGTACCAGGTGTACGTCTCGCCGGTCGTCGCGTTCTTGTTGAACGGGTAGTCCAGGTTCACCGCGAACAACCGGTCGCCCGCGCTCGTGGCGTACGGCCAGGTGCCGTTCACCGCGTGCTGCCAGAAGTCCCCGTCGTCCACCTGCGCGGTGTTGTTGCCCAGCTCGCCGACGTTGGTCGAGGCGTTGCTCCAGGTCGCCGTGGTCTCGTCCCACCCGGCGGTGGCCCGGCGCGCCTCGAGCGTCACGGTCTGCGCGTTCGTCGTGTGGTGCTGGTCGTAGTAGAGCTGCAACTGGGCGGAGTCGATCCGGGTACCGGCCGGGATGCCGGTCAGCGGGAACCGGAGCAGCGAACGGGCGGTACCGGCCTCGGTCGTGCCCACCGACAGCCGCCACGAGCTGTCGTAGTTGGTCGTCGGCGTCTCCGACAGGATCATCGTGTCCTGCGACTCGGTCGGGGTCGGCGCGATCCGGACGGTCGGATCGATCACGACGGGGTAGCGGCGCTCCGGGGCCCGGAGCCACCCGCCGTCGGCGGTCACCGTGAGGGTCAGCCGGGAACCGGTACCGGACAGCGACTGCGACACCGTGCCGCTGAACGCCCTGCCGTACGGCGAGGACCGGTCCTCCGCCGAGTCGACCATGAACGGCTTCGGCAGGACGAATACCGCCGGCCCGTCGCCGCGGGAGAACGTGATCGCGCCGTCGGGGCGGGTGCCGGCACGCAGCCCGTCGACGGCCAGCGCGAACTGGAACGAGACGTCGCCGCCGCGGCCCGGCGGCGCGGCCAGCACGATGTCCTCCTTGAGCAGGCCGGCGGTGACCGCGTACGACAGGTCGACGCCCGGGCCGAGCGCGTCCGGGTACCGCACGGTGCTGCCGTCGACCTCCGGCGTACCGAGCCGCCCGCCGGGTACGCCGACGGTCAGCGAGCCGTCGCCGGTCTCGAAGCGCACCCCGCCGGTACCGAAGAAGCTGCGGAAGCCGTTGGTCTCGTTGCCGAAGGCGTAGCCGGGCCGGTTGCTCTTCGCGACCGTGGTGTCGATCGGTTGCAGCGAGCCGTTCGCCGCCTGGTAGTGCACCGGCGTCGCGGACAGCTCCCGCTCCAGCCGCCCGTCCGAGAGCTGGAACACCTTACCGGTCGTGGACCGCTGCCCGACGAGCTCGGCGACCCGCCGCGCCGGCGGCGCGGCCGCCCCGACCGCGGGGTCCTGGTGCGGAACGCCGTTCTCCGAGAAGATCTTCGGCCGCGCCGGGCGGTCCACGGGCCGGCCGCGCTCGCTCGCCGGCCGCCACCCCTGACGCGGATCCGTGGCGGCGATGCCGTCGCCGCGGTCGGGTACCTCCACCGGCGGGATCCCACCCGGTGCGACGATCCACGCCGCGAGCGCGAGGACGGCGACCCCGATCGCCGCCCGGCGTCCTGACATCCACCCGGTAATCTTCGCGATCCCCACCGGTGCCTCCCTCGGTCAGTCGCCGAGCGGCGCCCGAGGCGACTGCGCGCTCGGTCCGCGCCGCGTCCGCAGCCGGAGTGTCGCCCGGGGGGTTCATCGAAACGTCATGCGTTCGCCATGCACCCGGGCGGCCGTCCGGGGACGATCACGGCTTCGCTTGTGACGACCCGTGGCGGTCGGTAGTTTGTTTAACAACCACACTAATTTCCATCGATGCGGCGGAGGCCGGCGGTGAAGGCATATCGAGCGTGGGCCGCGGTGCTGGCGGCCGTCCTGTCCATCCCCGCCGCGGCGCCGGTGGCCCTGAGCGGAACGGATCCCGGGCCGGCCCTCACGGCCGGGTACACCTGGCGCAACGTCGAGATCGTGGGCGGCGGCTTCGTACCCGGGATCGTCTTCAACCAGACCGAGCCGGGCCTGGTCTACGCGCGTACCGACATCGGCGGCGCCTACCGCCTCGACCCGGTCACGAACCGCTGGATACCGCTCCTCGACCACCTTGGCTGGGACGACTGGAACCTCACCGGAGTCGTGAGCCTCGCCACGGATGCGGTCGACCCCGACCGGGTCTACGTCGCGGCGGGCAGCTACACCAACGACTGGACCGACCAGAACGGGGCGATCCTACGCTCGACCGACCGTGGCGCGACCTGGCAGCGCACCGACCTGCCGTTCAAGCTCGGCGGCAACATGCCGGGACGGTCGATGGGGGAGCGGTTGGAGATCGACCCGAACGCCGACGCGGTGCTGTACCTCGGCTCGTCCCGCGACGGGCTCTGGCGGAGCACCGACTTCGGCGCGACCTGGTCGCGGGTGGCCGGCTTCACCAACCCGGGCGACTACGTCCAGGACCCGGCCGACCCGTTCGGCTACCTCAACCAGCCCACCGGCGTGGTCTGGGTGACGTTCGACCGGCGGACCGGGTCGCCGGGCACCCCGACCCGCACGGTCTACGCGGGCGTGGCGGACACCGACGGGACGACCGTCTACCGCAGCACCGACGCGGGCGCCACCTGGCAGCTCGTACCGGGCCAGCCGACCGCGTTCTGCTGCCCGCAGCACGCCGTGCTGGATCACGTCAACGGGCAGCTCTACGTGACCTACAGCAACACCCCCGGCCCGTACGACGGCAGCCTCGGCGACGTGTGGCGGCACGACACGGCCAGCGGGGCGTGGACCCGGATCAGCCCGATGCCGTCCGACGACTCCAACGGCGACGCCTACTTCGGGTACGGCGGGATCGCGGTCGACCGGCAGCACCCGGACACCATCATGGTCAGCAGCTTCACCTCCTGGTGGCCGGACGAGCACATCTGGCGCAGCCGCGACCGCGGCGCCACCTGGACGAGGATCTGGGACTGGACCCGCTACCCCAGCCGCAGCTTCCGGTACACGCACGACATCTCCGCCGCGCCCTGGCTCGACCTGTCCACGCCGGAGCCGCGGTCCGCCGAGGTCTCGCCGAAGCTCGGCTGGATGGTCGGCGACCTGGAGATCGACCCGTTCCGGTCGGACCGGATGCTCTACGGCACCGGCGCCACGATCTACGGCAGCGACAACCTCACCGCCTGGGACTCCGGCGGCCAGATCACCATCGGCGTGCGCGCCCAGGGGCTGGAGGAGACCGCGGTGCAGGACCTGGTCAGCCCGCCGTCCGGCGCGCCGCTGCTGTCCGGGCTCGCCGACATCGCCGGGTTCCGCCACGACAACCTGACCGTCGCGCCGGCCGCCACGTACCGGAACCCGTTCTGGGCCACCACGACGAGCCTGGACTACGCCGAGCTGAACCCCGCGTTCGTGGTGCGGGTGGGCAACGCCGACGAGGGCGTCCGCGGTGCCGCGTTGTCCACCAACGGCGGCAGCTCCTGGACGCCGGTGAGCAAGCAGCCGGCCGGTGTCGCCGGTGGCGGCACGGTCGCGGTCGGCGCGAACGGCACCCGGTTCGTGTGGAGTCCGGCGGGCACCGGCGTCCAGGTCACCGCGAACAACGGCAAGACCTGGACCGCCGCGACCGGCATCCCGGCCGGGGCGCGGGTCGCCGCCGACCGGGTCAACCCCGCCACCTTCTACGGGTACGCCGGCGGCACGTTCTACGCGAGCGTCAACGGTGGCGCCAGCTTCGCCGCGACCGCCGCGGGCGGGCTGCCGGCGACCGGTCCGGTGCGGTTCAAGGCGGTGCCGGGCCGCGCCGGCGACATCTGGCTCGCCGGCGGCGCACCGGACGCAGCCTACGGACTGTGGCACTCGACGGACGGCGGCGCGAGCTTCACCCGGCTGGCGAACGTCGAGCAGGCCGACACCATCGGCTTCGGCAGGGCCGCGCCCGGGCAGGCGTACCCGGCCCTCTACACCAGCGCCAGGATCGGCGGCGTCCGCGGCATCTTCCGCTCCGACGACGCCGGGGCCAGCTGGGTCCGGATCAATGACGACCAGCACCGGTACGGCTGGACCGGCGCGGCGATCACCGGGGACCCGCGCGTCTACGGCCGGGTGTACCTCGGCACCAACGGCCGCGGCATCATCTACGGCGACCTCGGCTGAGCCGGGCTGGACAGGCCGGGCGGGCCCCGCGGCGCGGGGCCCGCCCAGGTACGCACGCGGTCAGAACTGCCCGCAGGGTCCCTGCGTCGCGAACGGCAGGGTCGGGTAGCCGGAGATGTCGTAGGACGCCAGCGACCCGTCCGCGGCGGCGGTGAGGACCGCCAGCGTGGGGATCCGGAAGAGGTTCTCCAGCTGGCCGTTGCTCTTCTGGCCGACCGAGCGGACCTCGTAGAAGATGGCGCCCGTGGTCGGCGTCTGCGCCACAGGTTGTTCGCCGGCGGGTGCCGTGCCGCCCATGAGCATGCGGCTGATCACGGCGTTGGTGATGTCGATGATCGGGTAGTGCGCGACGTTGGCCAGGCCGTACTGGTCGAGCGCGTCGACGCTGACCATGGCCATCTGCCGGTTGGTCAGCCACTGCTCGGCCGTCATCCGCGCCGGGTCGATGGACCGGGCGCCGATCTGGAACTGGTTGAGGTCGTCGGTGCCGTTGACCACCGGTGCCTGGCCCATGTGGTGCAGGTCGAGGGCGAGCCGCGGGGCGACGTCGCGCCACAGCCGCCAGAACGCGACGGACTCGGGCTGCGCGAAGTTCTCCCAGTCGCGGTTGAGGTCGATCCGGTTCGGCGTGGTGCTCTGCCGGATGTTGGCCTCGGCGCCGTCGGGGTTGTACATCGGGATCACCACGACGGTCAGGTTCTCCCGGATCAGCCGGGCCTGCGTGGAGCCGCCGGCGAGGTAGCCCAGCACCTGCAGGGATGCCTCGGTGCTGTGCAACTCGTTGCCGTGGATGCGCGCCTGCAGCCAGAAGGTCGTCGGGCCGGTACCGATGGTCGCGTAGAGCAGCTGGCGACCCTCGCCCGAGGTACCGGCCGACCGGACCGCCACCTGTCCGTTGCTGGTCCGTTCGATGCGGTCGAGCACCTGGACGACATCGTCGTAGCCGGCGACGCTGGACAGGCTCACGTTCTGGTCGGGCGCCAGGCACGGACCGCCCGGCTGATGGGCGGGGTCGGCGGAGGCCGCGGTCGGGACGCTCACGGCACCGGCCAGCAGGCCGGCCGCGGCGAACGCGGCGAGGATCGCGCGCATGGTTGCTCCTTCCACTGGGGCAGGTTGGCGGCCCCCGTATAACTCCGATGGCGAACAGGGACAAGTCGTCCGAATAGGCAATGGCACCCGAGCCTGCTGCGCCAACCCGCGCGGGAAAACCCTCACCCCTGCGTCCACCTGTTGACCTGGTACGCACGGCGTTCCTAGCTTTGCGCGCACGACCTAGGGGAGGACACGTGAGAACGACCAGGATTCTGGTGGCGGCGGCGACCGTGGGCGCGGCCGCCATCCTCGGGCTGCCGGCGACGGCCGAGGCGGTTCCGGTCACCGCGGTGCCGGCGGGTGACGGGTTGCGGCCCATCGCGGGTTCGTACATCGTCACGCTCAAGGCGGGCGCGGACGCGCCGGGGCTCGCCCGGACCATGGGGGCCAGCCCGCACTACACCTACTCCGCGGCGGTGAACGGCTTCGCCGCCGACCTGACCGACGGTCAGCTGCGGGCGCTGCGGCGCAACCCGGCGGTCCAGTCGATCGAGCAGGACGCGTGGTTGGACGACGCGCTGGACACCACGCAGGTGAACCCGCCGTCGTGGGGCATCGACCGGATCGACCAGCAAAACCTGCCACTGTCGGCGAGTTACACCTACACCTCGACCGGTGCCGGCGTGCACGCGTACGTCATCGACACCGGCATCGACGTGACCCACCCGGACTTCCAGGGCCGGGCCACGTTCGACTTCAACGCGCTGGACAAGAAGAACGTCGACTGCAACGGGCACGGCACGCACGTCGCCGGTACCGTCGGCTCGGCCAGCTACGGCGTGGCCAAGGGGGTCCGGCTGCACGCGGTCAAGATGTTGAACTGCAACGGTGGCGGGCGCAACGCGGCCACCCTCAAGGCGATCGACTGGGTGACCGGGAACGCGGCGAAGCCGGCCGTGGCGAACACCTCGTGGAACTGGACCTTCTCCGACACGCTCGCCACCGCGCTGACGGCCATGATGAACTCCGGCGTGTTCCTCGCCGCGTCCGGTGGCAACACCGGCGCGAACTCCTGCGACCGGCTGCCGCGCGGCCTCGCCGCGACGTTCGCGGTCGGCGCGACCGACATCGACGACAACCGGGCGAGCTTCTCCTCGACCGGCACCTGCGTGGACATCTACGCGCCGGGCGTGTCCATCAACTCCACCCAGCCGGGCAACACGACCGCGTTGTTCAGCGGTACCTCGATGGCGACCCCGCACGTGGCCGGCGTGGCCGCGCTGCACAAGGCGACCTTCGGCGACGCGTCCCAGGCGGTGGTGAGCGCCGCTCTGGTCGGCGCCGCGACCGCGGGCGTCGTCCGGGGCGACCTCGTCGACACCCCCAACCTGCTGGTGTTCACCAACGGCCTCTAGGACGACCGCGGCGATCGGGCCGGCTCAGGTGAGCCGGCCCGTCGTCAGCGCGCTCACCTCGTCCGGGGTGAGCGTGATGTCCACCGCGGCGACGTTTTCCTCCACATGGGACAGTGAGCCGGTGCCGGGGATCGGCAGCGTCGCCGGCGAGCGGGCCAGCAGCCAGGCCAGGACGATCTGCCGCGGCGTCGCGCCGTGCCGCGCGGCGATCGTCCGCACCATGTCGTTGCGGTCCAGGTCCTGGATCGGCGCCCAGGGCAGGAACGCGAGCTGTTCCTGCTCGCAGAGGTCGACCAGGGACTCCGAGCCCCGGTCGTCGACGTTGTACCTGTTCTGCACCGATACGACCGGGGTGAGCCGCTGGGCCCGCCGGAGCTGGTTCTCGGTGAAGTTCGATACCCCGATGTGCCGGATCTTGCCCTGCTCCTTGAGCGTGACCAGCGCGCCGATCGAATCCTCGAGCGGTACGGACCGGTCCGGCCGGTGGAACTGGTAGAGCGGGATCTGCTCCAGCCGGAGCCGGCGGAGGCTGCCCTCGCACGCTTCGATCAGGTGCTCCGGGCGCCCGTTGGCCGGCCACCGGCCGGGGCCGGTGCGCTCCAGCCCGCCCTTGGTCGCGATGACAAGATCGTCCGGGTACGGGTGGAGCGCCTCGGCGATGAGCTCCTCGCTGACGTGCGGGCCGTACGAGTCGGCGGTGTCGATGAAGTTGACCCCCAGCTCGACGACGCGGCGGAGCAGCGCCCTGGCCTCGTCACGGCTGGGCGGGTCACCCCAGATCCCCTCGCCGGTGACGCGCATCGCGCCGAAGCCCATGCGGTTCACCGTCAGGTCGCCGCCGATGTCGATCGTGCCGGCCTTCGCCGCGTTCACCCCATTCACCGAACTCATCCGGCGAGCATATCGCCGCGGAACCCGGGAGCCGGCCGGTCGCCGGTCAGCCCGACCGCTGCGCGCGGTACCCGGGAGCCGGCGTCTCGGTACCGACCGCGGCAGGGGGAGCCGGCGCCGCGCGGGCGCCGGCTCCCGGTGGTCAGACTCAGGCCGGCGCCGGCCGGCCGTGGTGGACGGGGAAGTCGGCGTCCGCCACGCCGGCCCCCTCCGCGGGATCGGGGATGATCGTCGGGGCCGGGAACGGTGCGTGGACGCTGGTCCCGAACGTGTCCGTGCCCGACGGCAGGGACTGCGACCAGAACGGCTTGAAGGTCGTCCCGGTCGCGGCCAGGCCGAGGTAGTCGCCGACGAAGAACCCGCCGGCGAACGGCGCTGACCGCATGTCGAACGAGGCCGGGGTGACCCGTTCCTCGCTCCAACTCGCGCCGCCGTTGGTGGAGCGCAGGAACCACAGGTCGGTCTCCAGCGCCGCGGTCGCCGCGCTGTCGTTGCGGAAGTCGAGGTACGTCACGCCGAGGTTGCCGGCCGCGTCGACCTCGATCGAGGCGGTGAACGCCTGGGTCGTGGGTACCGCGTTGATGCGGACCGGTGCCGACCAGGTCAGGCCGCCGTCGCCCGACCGGGCGAACGCGATCTGGTCGCGGGCGAACCCGGTGAACCGGGCGTCCTGCCAGACGGCGTACACGTTGTCGGTACCCGGCCGGCGGTCCGTCGCGATGTCCGGGATGATGTCCCCGGTCCGGACGTCCTGCCCGGTCAGCGGATCCCGTACCCCGACCGTGCCCAGCCGGCTGATCGGGATCTCCGCCGACCAGTTCGCGCCGTTGTCGGTCGAGCGCAGCAGCGAGACGAAGCCGCCCTTGCGCCCCTCCCCGTTGTCGTTCCGGAACACGGTCATCAGGTTGGCGAGGTCACCGTCGGGCAGCACCGCGATCTGGTTGCCGATCGTCTGGTCGTTCTGGCCGGGATCGAAGATCGACCGGGCCGGCTCCCAGCTGGTGCCGCCGTTCGTGGACCGCGCGAACCAGGTCGGCCCGCGGAATGCCGCGGTGGTCCGGAACGACTGCCCCCGCGAGCGCTCCTGCGGGAAGACCAGCCGGTCCCAGATCGCGTACACGAAGGTGCCGTTGGTCCAGTCCGCCGTGATGGACTCCTTGTCGTTGAAGACGTGCGGATCCCCGTCGAAGCGGATGGTCTGGACCGGTCCCCACGTCGTACCGCCGTCGGTGGACCGGCTCACCAGGATCGCGTTCGCCAGGTCGCGGGTGTCGTTGAAGGCGAGGGAAATCTGGTGCGCGGTGCCGTCCGGCCCGAAGCTCACCCACGGGTCGGTGGCGCGCTCGAAGTCCCCGGCCGAGCCGGGTGCGGCCCCGTTGCACCGGGAGAACTTCGGCCACGCGGCCAGCGGCAGCTGGCTCCAGGTGGTCCCGCCGTCGGTGGAGACGCTGACCCCCTGGCCGCTGGCGCCGCCATTGGAGAACCGGTCCTGCTGGTACACGGCGACGAGCCGGTCCGGGTTCGTCGGGTCGACGTCCACCCAGGGCTCGACCTCCGAGCCCACGAACAACGTGCCGTTCTGCGCGGCGCCGTGGCAGTTCGGCGGGTACGGGCTGGCGCCGCTCGCCCTCCCGGCCGGGTCGACCGCCGCGGACGCGGTGGATCCGCCGGCGAGGACCAGGATGACCACCGTGGTCGTCGCGATCAGACGTCGCATTGTCGAATCGCCCCCTTCCAAATACAGGCTGAAGTCTTCTCGTCACCCGGCATGATCGGGATCCCCCGATGGAGGCACCCGTTTGTCGCACACGGATGTCGCGAGTCGACATTCTGCAGGAACCGTTGAGGTCTGCCGATTTATCGAGGATCATGTCGCTGGTAGTGGTTCAGGCTCGGGTCGTACGGGGGGACACGGGATGCGGATCCACTTCACTCGGTTGGACCTGGCGCGGACGTACCTGGCCGACGGTCCCGACCCGATGTGGGAGCTGGTGAACAGCCTGCAGGCGCTGCAGAGCCGGTACTGCGAGGGTGCCTTCGGGACGTGGCGCCGGCGCGCGGCCGGGGATCTGCGCCGGGCCGACCTGGCCGGCCCGGTCCGGCACCGGCTCTTCCCGGTCGCGCCGCACGCGCCGTACTTTCCCGACCTGCTCACCCCGCCGGAGGGCGCGCTGGGGTTCGAGCACGGCCTGGACGTGGTGCTGTCCACGCCGCGGCAGCGGTTGCAGGCCGAGATCGGCCGGCTGGACGGCCGGAGCGGCACCGGGCCCTGGCTCGCCGACCTCAGCGCCGGACGGCCCGGGGCACTCGCCGACCTGGGCGAGGCGATGCGGGCGTACCACGGGCGGGTGATCGCGCCGGGCTGGACCGCGCTGCGCACCATTGTGGACAGTGACCTGGTGGTACGCCGCGGCGCCCTGGGCGCGGGCGGGGTCGAGGCGATGCTGGACAGCTTCCGGCCGGTGATGCGGTGGCGGTACCCGGTGCTGGAGCTGCCCGGCCACCCGTCGGCGCGGGAGGTGCACCTGCACGGGCGCGGTCTGGTCCTGGTGCCGTCGTACTTCTGCCGACTCCACCCGATCACCGTGTTCGACCCGGAACTGCCCCAGGTCGTCGTCTACCCGGTCGACCACCGGCCGGGCGGCCGACGACCGGCGGCGGACATCAAGGCGCTGAACCGGTTGCTCGGGGAGACCCGGGCGGCCGTCCTGCTCGCCGCCCGCGGTGGCGGCAACACCGGCGAGCTGGCGGTCCGGGTCGGCGTCTCGGCCGCGGCGATCAGCCACCACACCGCGATCCTGCGCGACGCCGGCCTCATCGCCAGCAGCCGGGCGGCCAACACGGTCCGGCATTCGCTGACCCGGCTCGGCCACGCCCTCGTCCGCCGCCACCTGACCGACTGATCCGGGTGTTTCACGTACGTCGCGCGGGTCAAGGCGCCGAGGGATCGTCCAGGCTGACGCAGAACGGGTGCCCGGCCGGGTCGGCGTAGACCCGGGAGGTGCCGCCGTCGCGGAGCAGCCGGGCGCCGTTGGCTCGGATCAAGCGGTCCGCCTCGTCCAGGTCGGCGACGAACACGTCCAGGTGGAGCTGCTGCGGATGGGCGGGGTCGGGCCACTGCGGGGGCCGGTGGTCCTCGACCCGCTGGAACGCGACCCGGACGTCGTCACCTCGACCCAGCGTGACCCAGTTGTCGTCCGCATACCTCACTTCCCAGCCGACCAGCGTGGCGTAGAACGCCGCGAGCGCCTTCGGATCCGGGCAGTCGACGACGACCTCGTAGAGGCGGCCGATCATGGCAGCTCCTCCCCGTCAGTTCCGGTCGAGAACGTGTGCCGCGCCGTATGATTCCGGATGCCTGCGCGCCAGTCGAGGTCAAGGCTCCTGGACGGTCGCGCGAACAGCTCGATGAGCAGCCTGGTCGGCTTGCCCAGGTCGATCCGGTAGTCGAAGAACCCGAGGACGTCGACGAGCTGCACGGTCGGCGGCAGGGCGACCGGCTTGCGGTACCGCTGGACGACCCCAGGCTGGACGAACGTCCGCCGCTCGGCCAGGCCGACGAAGTCACCCGGGGCGAGGCTGTGCGGGAAGCGCGGCTGCGCCGGGTCGCGAGGATGTGGCTCTTCGGGATCCCCGGCCAGCCGGTACCGGCAGCGGACCCGGACGTTCGACACCACGGCCATGTTGGAGCCGACGTTGTGCACGACGCAGGTGACCTCGCCGACGGCCTGGGAAGCGCCCCGGTGCAGCAGGGTGAACTCGACGTCGAACTGGACGCAGGGCAGGAGGGAACGCCTGAGTACGAACTGGACGTACCCGCCGCCGACGGCGAGCAGCGCCACGACCGCGGTGACGACGGTCGCGACCTGGCCCGCTGTTCCCACCGATGACCTCCCGAAGGGACGCTGGTCTTCCGCCGCGGCACCGATGAGTTTCCGCCGCGGGTGTGGTCTACACCAGCATCACAGCAGAGCCAGCACGCGAGGGAGCACTACCGTGACCACCGATTGGACGACCGACGCCAGGGGCACCGGACAGTACGCCGACGTCAACGGCATCAATCTCTATTACGAGACGCACGGGTCCGGGCGGCCGATGATCCTGCTGCACGGCGGCCTCGGGTCGGGCGAGATGTTCGGGCCGGTCCTTCCCATGCTGGCCGAGCGCCACCAGGTGATCGCCGTCGACCTGCAGGGACACGGCCGGACCGCGGACATCGACCGGCCGATCGACGTGAGCCTGATGGCGGACGACATCGCGGCGCTCATCGACCACCTCGGCCTGGACAAGCCGGACGTGGTGGGGTACTCGCTCGGCGGCGGTGTGGCCGTGCAGACGGCGGCGACGTACCCGGACAGGGTTGGCCGGCTGGTCGCAGCCTCGATCAACCTGCGGCCCGACTCGATCCACCAGGAGATGCGCGTCCAGCAGGGGCAGGTCACCGGGGCCGCGGCCGAATTCATGAAGGACACCCCGATGTACCAGCTGTACCAGCGGGTTGCGCCGCGCCCCGAGGACTTCCCCAGGCTGCTGGACAAGATCGGCGCGGTGATGGAGAAGGACTACGACTACACCGGCGCGGTCCGTAGCCTGCGGGTGCCGACGCTGATCGTCGCCGCCGACGCGGACATGGCGCCGCCGAGCCACCACGTCGAGATCTTCAAGCTGCTCGACGGGGGGTTGCGCGACGGTGGCTGGATGGGGGAGGGCCGGCCCAAGGGCGGGCACGCGCTGGCGATCCTGCCCGGCCTGACCCACTACAACCTCTTCAGCTCGCCGCTGTTCGCCGCGGTCACGCTCGCCTTCCTTGACCAGCGGGAGAGCTGACCAGCGGGATGACCGAACCGCACCGCCCGACCGGCCGGACCGGACTCCGGCCGGTCAGCTCCGGGCGCGCCCCGGCGATCAGGCGCGGCGGCGCAGCGTCATCAGCATCGCCGGGTACGGCCCGGCCGCCACCTCGTCGGTCGCCTGGCTGGCCGGGATCACGTTGTCCATCCGCAGCGTCAGCTCGTCGGCACCGGGGATGTCGAGGCTGATCCGCCACCGCCAGTCCCCGCCGTACGCGGCCTCCAGCGCCACCGCCGGATCCGCGCGACCCGACAGGGACATCGCCGTCGGCTGCTGGTGCCACGAGTCACCCCAGAGGGCGGTGAGCGCGCCGTCCTCGCCGGCCGACCCGATGACGAGCAGACCTTCCTGCGGTCCGTCGGCGGGGTGCTGCCACGTGTAGGCGACGCTGGTGAGGTGTCCGCCGGCGGCGAGTGTCACGGTCGCGGTGGCCGGGAACTCGGCGAAGGCGTCACCGGGCATCAGCCGGAACCCGTTCGTCCCGGTCCAGGAGCCGGCCGCGGCGGAGAGGATGCTCATCCGCCGATGCTAGGCCGGAGACCGCCGGGAAGCCCCGCTCTGGTGCTCAGCGTGTCGAAGGCCCGTAGGGTGATCATGTGGCTGTCCTCACCGACTTCTTCGTCACCACTCCCGAGCAGGCCACCGCACTGGCCCGATCCGGGCCGAACGGACGCCCCGTGCCGATGGTGCTCGCCAAGTCCGTGGACCCGGTCAAGGTCGCCACCCTGCACCAGCTGATCACCGGGTCATCCGCTCCGGTCGACCAGGTGGACGAGCCCGTGGTGACCGAGTCCGAGAGCGGCCCGTGGCTCGTCGCGATCAGCGCCGAGGTCACCGGGGCGATCGGCGCACTCGCCGACGACCGGCTCACCAGCGTCGGCATCGCCTGGGCGGCCACCGACGAGTGGGTGCTCGACGGCGCCGCGTCGCACGAGCTGATCCCGCTGGTCCGCGACCTGCGCGACCTCGCCCGCCGCGCCCGGCCACCCGCTCGGCTGTACCTCTGGATCTCGCTGTAGCCCTCACTGTCCACTGTGGATCAATGGGACGCTGGTCTGCGCCGCGCCGACCGCGGCCGGCCGGAGCCGGGTACCCACCTGCAGCCGGCCGCCGTCAACGTCGGACAGGCCCGGCGCTCCGCCTAGGGTAGGGGCATGGTAGATCGGCGCCAGGTGATGACCTTCCGGGTCGGGGCCCAGCAGCTCGACCGGGCCCGCGGCACGCCCAGGCGTACCACCGTCCTCGACATCGGCGTGCAGGACACCGGCCCGGACGGCGCGAGATGGGCGCTGGCCATCCGCGGGGTCGACGTGTCGGCGGTGGCCGACCCGGATCTGGTCCTGCTGTGGACGGTCCGCGGCGCACCGCACCTCTACCGGCGCGCCGACGTCGGGACGGTGGCGGCCGCGGTCGAGCCGTTCTCCGAGGCCGATGCGGGCAAGCGCGTCTACGACGCCGCCAAACCGCTGAAGGCGGCCGGCATCGGCACCCTGGCCGCGCTCGACGAGGTGGCCGCGCGGATGCGGGCCATCGTGACCAAGCCGACGGTCAAGGGTGAGGTCTCCGGTCGGCTGGCCAAGGTCATGCCCGAGCCGTACCTGCGGTTCTGCCGGGCCTGCGACGCCACCCACCTCTACGAGATGACGTTCCGGTTGGCCGCGGTGCGCGCCGGGCTGGAGTTGGAGCCGGGGACCTCACCACCGGTGCTCCGGCGCATCCCCGCCTTCCGGAAGGCGGCCGCACCGGGCAAGAGGTTCGACCTCATCCGCGGGTACCTCCGCCTGCTCGGCCCGGCAACCCCGAAGCACGTGGCGGACTACCTCGATGCGCCGGTGAAGGACGTGCGGGAGCGGTGGCCAGCGGACGTGACCGAGGTGGTCGTCGACCGGGAACCGCGCTGGCTGCTCACCGCCGACGCCCCGGCGCTGGAGTCGGCCGGCGCCGCGGTGACCCGGCTCCTCGGCCCGTACGACCTCCTCCTGCAGGCCAGGGACCGGTCCACCCTGGTCGCTGACGCCGCGCACGCCAAGGAGCTGTGGCCGGCGCTGGGCCGCCCCGGCGCGGTGCTGGTCGACGGTGAGCTGGTCGGCACCTGGCGACCCCGCCAGTCCGGCACCACGCTGGCCGTCGCCGTTCGGCCGTGGCGCCGGCTGTCCGCCGCCGCCCGTGGGGCCGTCACCGAGGAGGCCGAACGCCTCGCCGCGTTCCGGGCCGTCCCGCTCGCCCGGATCGACATGCCGCCTTAACCCCGATCACGGTGTGCCACTGCGGGCAGCGATCTGTTCCACCATTGGGACAGGCTGACGCCCACGAGGACCAGCAGCCCTCCGGCGAGCGCGAACCACGCGGTGATCTCCACGTCCTGCCGCTGCACCGATATCTTGCCCGGCAGGTCCATCAGGACCTTGCCGAGCGCTTCGGCGTTCTCCGCCTTGAAGTACTCACCGCCGGTCATCTCGGCGACCTCGGTCAGCGTCGGTTCGTCGATCTGCTGGTACCGGCCGCCGCGGCCGAAGTTGCTGCTTCTGCGCCCGTCCCCGCGGAACGCGGCGTCACCGCTGATCTGGTCGCGGCTGCACACCATCGGCGACGGCTGGGTGGTGCCGAACCCGATCGTGTAGACGCGCAGCTTGCGGGCGGCGGCCTCGGCGGCGGCGGTCACCGGGTCGACCCCCTGGGTGTTGCGACCGTCGGTGAGCACGACGATGGTGTCGGGCTGGTAGTCCGCGCCCGGGTCGCCGGTCACCGGCACCTCGACCCCGGTGGGTGGGACGTCGGGGTTGAACTCGGCGATCGCGTCCACAGCGGCCAGGATGGCGAGGCCGATCGCGGTACCCCGGCCGGTGCGCAGCGTGTCGATCGCCGACAGCAGCGCCTTCTTCTCGGTGGTCGGCTGGACCAGCAGCCCGGCGATGCCGGAGAACGTGACCAGGCCGATCCGGGTACCGTCCGGCTGCGCCCGGATGAACTCGCGGGCCGCCTGCTGCGCGGCGGTCAGCCGGTTGGGTTCCACGTCGGTGGAGCACATCGAGCCGGACACGTCGATCGCGAGCAGGATCGTGGCCGTGTTCGACGGCACGGGTACGGACGCCTGCGGCCGGGCGGCGCCGGTGGCGAGCACGACCAGGCCGGTCGCGAAGAGCCAGAGTGGGATCCGCCGCCGCCACAGGGAGCGCCCCGGCAGAGCCGCCCGGATCAGCGCGACACTGGACATCCGTACCGTTTCCCGGCGCCGCCGGCGGCGCATCCACCACCGGTACCCCAGCAGTATCGGGAAGGCCAACAACGCGGTCAGGGCCCACGGCCAGCTCAGCGACATCTACAGGATCCGTCCGAACCAGTTGATCATCAGTAGCCCGCCAATCGTGAGGAGCAGCACCGCGATCCCGACGGCGGCCCCGGTGAGTTCGACCAGCTCCTCCTTCGTGGTGATCCTCAGATCGAGCGATCGGTAGATGGCACCGAGATCATCGGCGTCCTCAGCCCGATGGTACGAGCCGGCGGTGGTTTCAGCGACCTGGGTGAGCAGCTCCTCGTTGAGCGCGGTCGCCACCTGGTATCCATCAACCTCGATGGTAGTGCCCCGGGCCGTACCGACGCCGATGGTCTCGATGTGGACACCGGCGTCGGAGGCCAGCTCGGCGGCGGCCACCGCGTCCGGCCCGCCGGTGTCCTCCCCGTCGGAGAGCAGCACGATGGTGGCCGACCCCCAGTACCCGAGGTCGGCCGGCGGCGCCTCGGAGTCCGGGTCGGGCAGGCTGACCGGTTGCCCGATGATGGCGGTCAGCGAGCCGAGGATGGCGTGACCGAGCGACGTGCCACCGGCGGTGGTCAACCGCTTGATCGCGGCGATCGTCGCCTCGTGGTCGTCGCTCGGTAGCTGGGTGGTCAGCGCGCCCTGGCCGAACGCGACCACCCCGATGTCCACAGTGTCCGGTTGCGCCTCGACGAACGTGATCGCGGCGGCCTGCGCGGCGGCGAGCCGGGTCGGCTCGACGTCCTTGGCCGCCATGCTGTTGGAGACGTCGAAGGTGAGGATCACCGTCCCGGCCGCGCGCGGCATCGCCACCGTCGCTTGTGGACGGGCGGCACCGACCATCAGCAGCGTCAGGGCGGCGAGGAACAGCAGCGGTGGCAGGTGGCGGCGGAAACCGGCCCGACCGGTGCCGCCCCTGGTCAGGCCCGCGGCCGCGAGCGCGCCGGCGCGCCGGCGCTGCAACCAGCGGTACGCCGCCGCGAGCCCCAGGGCGACCACGGCGGCGACCACCACGACGACCGGGTACATGAACCTCATGAGCGCCTGCGCTTCGATCGGCGCACCATGTCGATCAGGGCCTCGGCGAGGTCCTGATCGGTGCCGATCCGGTGCTCGGTGACCCCGGCCCGCCGGATCGCGGCGGTCACGGCGAACTCGCGGGCGTCCACTTCGGCGCGCAGCCGCTGCTGGAACAGGGGATCGCTGGTGTCGGCGAGCAACTGTTCCCCGGTCTCGGCATCCTCGACGAGGACCAGGCCGAGGTCGGGCAGGTCCAACTCGATCGGGTCCACGATGCGCAACGCGACCACCTCATGACGGTGGCTCAGCCGGGTCAGCGCCGGTTCCCAATCAAGGTTACCGATGAAGTCGGAGATGACAAAGAACAGGCTGCGCCGCCGCACGGTGGACGCGGCCAGGCGCAGCATGCCGTCGAGGTTGGTGGTACGCCCGTCCGGCCGCCCGGCGGCCGCCGCCGCGGTGGTCAGCTCGTGGGCCAGGCGCAGCACGTGCTGGCGGCCGGTCCGGGCCGGGACGACCCGCTGGAACCGGTTGTCGTAGAGGATGGCGCCGACCCGGTTGCCACCCTGGGTGAACAGCCGGGCGAGGCAGACGGACAGCTCGGTGAGCACCGAGTCCTTGCCCTGCGCGGCGCCGAACCGCATCGACGCGGACTGGTCGAGGACCAGCCACGCGGTGAGGTCGCGGTCCTCGGTGTACTGGCGGACGTACGGCTCGTCCAGCCGCGCGGTCACGTTCCAGTCGATGTGCCGGACATCGTCCTCGGGGGTGTACTCGCGCAGGCTGTCGAAGTCGATCCCGGTACCGCGGAACACGGTGCGGTACGCGCCCTGCAGCCGCCCTTCGAGCCGGCGGACGACCTGCCACTCGAGGCGCCGCAACAGGCGGTCCGGGACGGTACTCACGGGCCACCGGTCCGTTCGAGGACCGCCTCCGGCAGCGGCAGCACGGACAGCACCCGGGACAGCACGTCGTCGGCGGTGACGTCGTCGGAGAGCGCCTCGTACGACAGCACGAGCCGGTGCCGCAGGACGTCGAGGGCAAGCTCGGTGACGTCGTGGGGGAGGACGTAGTCCCGGCCACGGATGAAGGCGAGGGCACGTGCGGCCAGGATCAGGTTGATCGAGGCCCGCGGGCTGGCGCCGAAGCTGACGTACCTGCCCAGCTCGCCGAGCCCGACCTCGGCCGGTCGCCGGGTCGCGGTCGCCAGGCGCACCGAGTACTCGATCAGGGCCGGATCGACGTACACCTGCTCGACCTGCGCCTGCATGGCGACGAGCCGGTCCGGGTCGACGACGGCCTGGTTGACCGGGGCCGGCGAGATGGCCCGCTCGACGACCACGAACTCCTCGGTGGCGCTCGGGTATCCCACCAGGACCTTCATCATGAAGCGGTCCACCTGCGCCTCGGGCAGCGGGTACGTCCCTTCGGTCTCGATCGGGTTCTGGGTCGCCATGACCAGGAACGGCTCGGGTACCCGGTGGGTCTCCCGGCCGATCGTGACCTGCTGCTCCTGCATCACCTCCAGCAGCGCGCTCTGCACCTTCGCCGGGGCCCGGTTGATCTCGTCGGCCAGCAGCAGGTTCGTGAAGACCGGGCCGAGGGAGACCTGGAACTCGCCGCTCTTCTGGTGGTACACCCGGGTACCCACGATGTCGGCCGGTACCAGGTCGGGCGTGAACTGGACGCGGTGGAACTGCCCGCCGATGGCGCCGGCGAGCGCTTTGACGGCGAGCGTCTTGGCCAGGCCCGGTACGCCTTCGACCAGGATGTGCCCGCGGGACAGGAGTGCCACGAGAAGCCGTTCGAGCAGCGCGTCCTGGCCCACGATGGTCTTCTTGACCTCGTACAGGACCTGCTCCACCGGGCTCGAGCCAACGTCCATCCGGTCCGTCCTCACCTCACTGTTGGGTCACTGCTGGGGTCCCTGACCACCCTCACCGGCGGCGACGGCCGCACCGATGGGTACGGCGAAACCGATGCCGATGAAGGTGTCCGCGTCCGTCGGGTTGGCCAGTGCCACCACGACGCCGACCAGCTCACCTCTGGTGTTGACCAGCGGCCCGCCTGAGCTGCCCGGGTTCACCGCGGCGTCGAACTGGACCAGGCCGGCGAGCCGGGTGCCGTCGGTGCCGGTCGCGCCCCGGTTCAGGCCGGAGACCACCCCCGCGGTCGCGCTGCTGGTCAGGCCGAGCTGGTTGCCGATGGCGACCACGTCGTCGCCGACGTCGAGCCCGCCGCCGAGGGTGGCCGGCACGACCACGGTCGGCAGCGTGCCGGGCGCGAGGGCGGCGATGTCGATGCTCGGATCGGATGCGATCAGGCTCGCCGCCGACGAGCTGCCGTCGGCGTAGGTCACCCGGATCGACCCGGCGCCCTTCACGACGTGCAGCGCGGTCAGGATCACCCCGTCCGCGTTGGCGATGACACCGGTACCGGTGGCACTGGCGCCGGTCGAATCCTGGCGCGTCGACTCGATCGTGACCACCGAGGGAGCCAGCTGGGCGTACACCTCGGCGGTGGTCAGCGCCTGGCTGGCGCTCGGTTCGGGCGAGGCCGACGGCAGCGGTACCGGGGTGCCGGACGTCCCGCAGCGGGTGACCGCGACCGCGACGAGAACCAGGGCCGCCAGTACCATGACCGCCCCGATCACCATCCGGCGGCGCCGGTCGGGCGGTGCCGGAGCACCGGCCTCGACCAGGACGCCGCCGGGAAGTGGACCGGGCAGTGGACCGGGCTGCGGGCTGGCCGACGTCATGCTCGACCTGACGGGCGCATGGCCCCAAGATATCTCCGGTCCCTGTGAATCCGGTACGAACCTCCAGCGCGATCTACGGTGCGGGGTAGTCGGCGATGTAGACCGGTGAACCGATCCTGGTCGTGTCCGCCGGACCGCCGACACCGTTGACGACGTGGTCGATCGTTCCGGCGCTGAGGTTCACGGTCATCACGTGGTGCAGCCGGACGCCCGGGGTCTGCGGCACCTCGAAGCCGTTCTCGGTGTGGATGGTGGGGTCGTTGCGGTTGAAGACGTACACCCCACCACCGTGCAGGATGTGCGTCCGCACCCGGTCGCCGACCTTGTAGCCGGCCCAGCCTTCGACCTCCCCGTTCATCCAGTCGGCCTGGCTCGGCGGGTCGTACGGCAACTCGTTCTGGTACAGGATCGTGGTGCCGCCGTCGCCGTTCCAGACCGTGTTGTACCGCTGGAAGTGCTCGACGAACAGGCCGTTCGCGGTCACGTGGTCGCCGTTGATGACCGCGCCGAACCGGCCGGTGTTGGTGTTCCAGCGCTCGGTGTCGGTGAAGCCCTCGACGCCGTGGTCGCCACGCCATACCCAGGTGTGGTCGATGAGCACGTGGTCGCTGTTGACCTCCAACGCGGTATCGGCCTTGCCGACGTGCGGCCCGCCGACGCGGAAGTACACATCGGACAGTGTGGTCGGGTTCTCCGGCGAGCTCGGCCGGTGCCCGTGCCGCTTGCCGACCCGGAGCAGGACCGGCGACTCCTGCTCGCCCGCGTCGATCGTGACGCCCGCGACGATGACGCCCGGGACGTCGGCGACCTCGAGCGGGGTCGAGCCGCCCACCGCGGTGAGGGTGGCGTGCCCGAGGCCGAGGACGACGGTACCGGGGCGCTTGACCTCGATACTGCGGGCGATGTCGTAGACGCCGGGGGTGAGCAGCAGGTGCCGGCCGCGCGCGAGCTGGTTGTTGATGACCTTGACGGAGTCCGCGGGCGTCGCGACGAAGAAGTCGGTGATCGGAAGCGTGCGGCCCGCCGTGGGTCCGGTGGCCCAGGAGATGCCCCGGGAGTTGCGCAACGCGGACGGCACCCGGACCTGGTACCGCCCCGAGCCGTCGAGGAACAGGTACGGCCTCTCGCGGCTCACCGGGGTGGTGTCGAGCGTCGTGTACGGCGGGCTCGGGAAGGTGGCGTCGCTCGGCGCGCCGACCACGCCGGTGAACACCTGGTTCCACACGCCGTTGGTCCAGCCGCCGAGCTCACTGTTGCGGGTCAGCCATTGCTGCTGCGACCCGTTGAGCGTGTTCGGCAGCCGCGAGTCGGCGATGAACCCGCCGCTGGCGAACTGCGGGCCGGCGGTGCAGTAGTCCATCAGCGACAGCGTGGCGCCGCGGATGTCGAGGCGGCGCATCGAGACCGCCTGGGAGACGGCCCAGAAGTTCGCCGAGGCCCGGCAGCCGTCCTGGCCGGCCGAATTGACGTTGATGGACAGGTTCGACAGGGTACGCCAGAAGTTGACCAGCGCGAGGCAGTTGCTGGTACCGCCGTCGGCCAGGCAGCGGTTGTAGACCTCCACCTTGCCGTTGATCACGACGTCGGTCGGTGCGGCACCCAGCCCGGAGATCTCGGTGTAGTACCCGACCTTGATCTGGAGCGGGTTCTCGGCCGTCCCGTACGTGCCCGGCTTGAACAGGAAGGCGAACCGCCGGGTGCCCATCTCGTTGTTGACCTGCAGGGCGTGGGTCGCGTCGAGGGTCGCCTGGATCTCGTCGACCGGCATGCCGGGGTCGAAGACGGTGACGTCAACGCCGAGGTCGGGGGTGCCGGGCCGCGGCGGCGCGGCGACGGCGGCGGTACCCGTGGTGGCGGCGAGGGTGACCAGCGTCAGGCCGAGCATGGCGGCGCGGCGGAGCATGGCGGCGCGGCGGAGCATGGCGGCGCGGCGGAGCATGACGGCGCGGCGGAGCATGACGGCGCGGCGGCGCGTGGCGGCCGGGTCGGGGGTGGCGGGGCGGCTGGGCTGGCCGGCGTGGCGGGGCGGCCGGCCGGTGGGCTGGGTCAGCATACGGTTCGTCCTCTCCGAACGAGTGAGAGAGCGCTCTCTGCGAGATCCGTACTTATATCAAGTCGTGTAAGAAGGGGTTTGAGATAGTTCTACCCCACCGGCAGCCCGCGCGCCATCCGCATTCGCGGGGGAATGTTCGCGGGAAGGCTGCCGTAACCGGTCGGATCAGCCCACGACGGACCTCAACGGGATGGCGGCGGCACGCAGGCTCCGGACCAGGTCGCCGAGGAACGGGTGCTCGTCGGCGTGCAGCCCGGCCGGGTTGGGGATGGTCAGGTACGCCGATCCGTCCGCCAGCGCGACCCGTGCGTCTGTGGTGTACCGCTCGACCACCGCCCGGGTACGGTCCAGGTCACCGGCTGCCACCTGGATGGTGATCGGTCGCCAGGTACCGCCGAGGTTCTCCGGTGCGGGCAGTGCCGCGGCCGCGGCCCGCGCCGGATCGATGTTCTGGACCGCCGGCGCCGCACCGGTCGCGGGATAGAGCAGCGCGTTGGCCACCAGGTGCAGGCCGCTCTCGTTGTACGCCCGGAACAGCGGGTTGAACGCGAACAGGACCGCTCGCCCGGCCCCGGTCGGCTCGTCCACCAGCGCCACCGTCCCCTGTAGAGCCTCCGCGTTGACGGCGTACCCGTTGAACCAGAAGGTCTCCCCGCTCGGGTAGGTCAGCACGTTGATGCCCGTGGTGGTCGGGGCCAGGATCGAGTCGTTGTTGTTGAACTCGAAATCCTCGGCCGGCCGGCCCAGGCCCACCGGGCTGCGGGCGTCCACATCGACCCGGAAGTGCGAGCCGAGCACCTGGTACCCGGCCGGCTTCGGTATCTCCACTGTGGAGGTGAGCGCGGCGGCCCGGGCCATCCGGGTGCCCTGGTTGCGTAGCCCGACGTAGGTGTTGCCCCGCGCGACCCAGGCCCGGAGGTTGGCCTGCCCGGCCGCGGTGAGCCCGCCGGTGGCGCTGCCGCCGTCCGGCACCAGCAGCACGGTGCGGTCGGTGAAGGCCGCGGTGTTGTCGTTGATGTCCGCGGCCCGCACCGGCGTGAGCGCCAGTCCCCAGCGCTTGCCGAGCACGTACCGCGCCTCGCCGTGCGAGCCGGCGGTGGTGGAGATGCCGGTACCCTCGAACAACCCGACATCGGGTCGGGTGACCGCCGGCCCGGTGGCCGGCGCCCGGCTCGGTTCGAGCGTCACCCCGAGCGACTCGGCGACGCGGTCGAGCTCGCGGGTGAGGCTGGCGGCGGGCAGCCGCACCACGCCGGTGTCCGGAGCGCGGACGATCGGCACACCCCGGCCGAGCAACGTGAAGGTGAGCTCCGCGGCGCCGGCGGAGTCGAGCGGGTAGGCGTACGACCCGGCGCCCGGCGCGACGCCGCTGCGTCCACCGTCGATCCGCCGGACCGCCTCGGCCCGCGGCCGCACGTCGTCTCCGGTGTAGATCGTGCGCACGCCCATCAGCAACGGGTTGCTCCACGAGGAGACGTCGTAGAAGTACGGGAACGGCGCGTACGGGTCCTCGCCGATCGTCGCCTGGATCCAGTGCTTCTGTGGCTGGTTCATCGGGATCCAGTAGGCACCCGCGGGAACCACGACATCGGTCGCGCTGCGGCCGCCGAAGATCCGCGCGGTCGGTACCGTGACCGGTCTGGTCAACCGGTAGACCTCGACGTCCATCCGGCGCAGGCGCTCCACGAGGGCCCGCGCGTCGGCGAGCTGCCGGTCGGGCAGCAGGAAGTACGACCGGATCGTGATGTCCGGGACCGGGAACTGGACCTCGTTGCCCGGCTGCAGGACCTCGTTCGGCTCCAGCGCGCCGGTGGCTCCCTCGGCGAGCGCGTCGGACCAGATCCGGGAGAACCCGGTCAGCACCTCGCGCTTGTTGGCGGCGGTCCAGCCGAGCGTCGCCCACTGGGTGTTGAACTGCTGCTGTACCCGGTCGGCGACCGCGGACGCGCTGCCCTTCTCGTAGGTCATGCCGGCCGCGCCGAAGCCGGCGGCCGGGACGGTGTCGCCGTAGCCCATGAAGAACAGGTCGTAGACGTCGTAGTTGAAGTAGCACTCGGTCGTCACGGTCTCCGTGCACGCGCCGTTGAAGCCGAAGCCGGCCATGTTTGCCGCGCCGATCCGGTTGATCCAGTCGACCACCTCGCCGGCCATCTCGTGGTGGATCGGGTCCGCGTTCGGTGGGAAGAAGTACTGCCGGCCGCCCATCTCGTGCGCGTCGATGAAGACCTGCGGCGGGTACCGGCGCATCAGATCGATCTTGATGTCGGTCTCCTGCTGCGTCCGGGCGAACCAGTCCCGGTTCAGGTCGAAGCCGAACTCGTTCTGCCGCCGGCTGGCGTCGCGCCCGTCCGGGTTCTGCGTCGGCACGATGATGGTGAGCAGGTTGTCGTTGAGCTGCCGTACCGCGCAGGAGAGCCCGGCGGCCAGCTCGTAGAGGGTCTTGAGGGCGGCGTCCGCGCCGCTCTTCTCCCCGCCGTGGATGTTCGCCGTCACCCAGGCGATCGCGGGCCGGTCGGCGGCGGTGCGGGCCGCCTTCGCCGGCCCGGTCCGGCGCGGGTCGCGCAGGTCGCGGATGTCGTCGGCGATCTGCTTCAGCTCACCACGCCGGACGTTGTCCTCCGTGGACACGATCGCGTACGGCAGCGTCTGGCCGAGCACGCTGGTGCCCATGACCGCGGTGACGACGCGGTCCGAGGCGGCGTCCACCGCGGCGAGGTACGCGCGGATCTCGTCGTCGGTGACGACCCGTTGCTGGCCGGCGCCGAGCGGGAAGCCGAGCACGCTCTCCGGGCTCGGCACGTGGGGGAGCCGGGCGGCGGGGTCGGGGCTGCACGCGGGTGGCCTGTGGGTGGCCAGCGCGGGTACCCCGTCGAGCAGGACGGCCGTGCCGGTGAGGAGGACGATCGAGGCGGCGCTGGTGACGAGCCTCATGGCGGGAGTTCGCATCCTGATCCCGTGCCCTTCGGTGGAGGTAGCCGACGGGGACCAGAAGGAGCCTATGACCGGACATTTATGATCGTCAAGATCAGCTCGGTCGGGCGGTCAGCATCCGTACCACGTGGTCGAGGTAGCGGCGGCGTCCGGCGCGGTCGGCCGGGAGCAGGTCCGGGGTCGAGTGGGCGAGCTGCGCGTGGCCGAGGTAGGCGCTGTACGCGAGCAGCGCCCGGTCGCGGGCCTGCGCCCGGGTGAAGCCCAGCCTGGCGAAGATCGCGGTGATCGCGCCGACCCGGGTCGCGGTGACCCGGGCCAGCACCGGCGCGACCGCGGGATGGCCGGCGGTGGCCAGCAACGCCGGGCCGATCGGATCCCGCTCGGCCGCCTCGACAACTGTGGTGATGAGCAGCCGGAGCTGGTCGACCGGGTGGTCCGCCGCGCGGTCGACCTCGACGAGCACGTCCGTGGTGGTCGCCTGCTCCCACCGCGCCAGCGCGGCCGCCAGCAGCTCGTCGCGGTTGGCGAAGTGCCAGTAGAAGCTGCCCTTCGTGGCGCCCAGGCGAGCCGCCAGCGGCTCGACGGCGACCGCGGTCAGGCCGCCGGTGGCGATCGCGGTGAGCGCCGCGTCGGCCCAGTCCGACCGGCTCAACCGGCGGCGGGGACTTGCGGTCGGCTTCGGCATGACCATACGCTACCGTATGTCAACACCATACGCTGGCGTATGGACGGGGAGGAGAGGGACATGGAGTACGACGTGGTCGTCGTCGGCGCCCGGGTGGCCGGGTCCGCGACAGCGATGTTGCTGGCCCGCCAAGGGCTGCGGGTGCTGGTGCTGGACCGGGCGACGTTCCCCAGCGACACGATCTCCTCGCACCAGGTCCAGGTGCCCGGGATGGCCCGGCTGCACCGGTGGGGGCTGCTCGACCGGATCCGCGCGGCGGGCACACCGGCGACCCGGCAGGTCCGGTTCGACGCCGGCGACGTCGTACTGCACGGGTGCTTTCCGGAGTACGAGGGCGTCGACGAGCTCCACAGCCCGCGCCGGACGCTGCTGGACGCGCTGCTGGTGGAGGCGGCCCGCGCGGCCGGGGCCGAGGTCCGGGAGGGTTTCCGGGTGGAGTCGCTGGTCCGCGACGACGACGGCCGCGTGCGCGGCATCCGCGGCCGGGACAACCGGGCCGGCGCCGTTCCGGTCACCCACACCGCCACGCTCGTCGTCGGCGCCGACGGCAAGCGCTCCCTCGTCGCCGACGCGGTCGGCGCGCGCCGCTACCGGACCCGGCCCGCCCTGTCGTTCGCCTCCTACGGGTACTGGGCCGGCGTGCCGCTCACCGGTGGTGAGTTCTACCAGCGGCCGGGCCTCGCGGTCGCCGCCTTTCCCACCAACGACGACCTGACGATGGTGTACCTGGCCGCCCCGATGGCGGAGTTCCCCGCGTACCGCGGCGACATCGAGCCCAACTACCTGGCCGCCCTGGACAGGTGCGGCGACCTGGGCGAGCGGGTCCGCGCCGGGGTACGGGCCGAGCGGCTGCGCACGACCCCGGACCAGCCGAACACGCTGCGCGTCCCGCACGGGCCGGGGTGGGCGCTGGTCGGCGACGCCGGAGCGGTCATGGACTCCATCTCGGCCCAGGGCATCACGCACGCGCTGCGGGACGCCGAGCGGCTCAGCGCGGCCGTCGTCGCCGGGCTCGGCGGCCGGCAGCCGCTCGCCGCCGCCCTCGCCGGCCACCAGCGCCGCCGGGACCGGGCGATCCTGAAGATGTACGACTTCACCGTGAGGCTCGCCCGGCACCGGCCCGCGGGTGCGCTGCAACGGCGGGTCCTCGCCGCCGTCGCCGACCGTCCGGGGGAGGCCGACCGCTTCCTCGGGGCGTTCGCCGGCATCACCCCGATCGACCGGTACTTCTCCCTCGCCACCGCGATGCGGTTGTCCGGTGCACGCTCGTTCAGCTGCCGGTCCGCAGCGCCGCGGGCAGCGGCTCGGCGTGCACGATGTGCAGGGCGCTGACCGCGCGGGTCAGCACGACGTACAGCCGGTGCAGGCCGCGTGGCTCGGCCGCGACGACCCGGCCCGGTTCGGCCACGACGACCGTGTCGAACTCCAGGCCCTTGGCGAGGCCGGCCGGTACGCAGACCAGCCGCGCCGACTCCAGCGCGTCCTCGTCCCGGCCGAGCAGGGCGGTGTCGAGCCCGTGCGCCGCCAACCGCTCGTACAGGCCGGTGATGTCGGCGTCGGCGGCGATCAGGCCGACCGAGCCCTCGTCGGTCAGGTGGTCCCGGCACGCCTCGACCACGGCGTCCGGCAGGGTGGCCGCGGTCGCGCTGGTGACCCGGAGCGCCCCCGCGGCGCGGCGCACGGAGGTCGGCGCGGCCAGCCCGGGAGCGATCTGGGGTAGCAGTCGTGCGGCGAAGTCGATGATCTGGGCCGGTACCCGGAAGCCGCGGTCGAGGACGGCCAGCCGGGTCTCCGGCTTGCCGAGGTGGGTCAGCAGGGTCGGCCAGTCGTCGACGGCCCAGGCGCTGGTGCCCTGCGCGATGTCGCCGAGGACGGTCAGCGACCCGGTGACGCAGCGCCGTCCGAGCGCCCGGCACTGCATCGGGCTGAGGTCCTGCGCCTCGTCCACCATGACGTGGCTCAGCGACGGCGTCCGGTCGATGAGGCCGGCCAGCTCGTCGAGGAGCACGGTGTCCGCGGCGGACCACCTGGCCGACTTCGCGGACCGGTACGGCTTCGGCCACCCCAGGGCGGCCTGCTCGGCGCCGGTGAGCTGCCCGGGCGCCGCCGCGGTCAGCCACTGCGGATCGGAGAGCAGGCGGTGGAGCACCTGCTCCGGGGTGAGCCGCGGCCACACACCGTCCAGGAGCCGCCGGACCGGTTGGGACCGGGCCACCACCGCCAGGTCCCGGTCATCGGGCGTCGCCCCGCGCCGCTCCATCTGCCGGAGCACGAGGCTGGCCAGCCGCTGGGCGACGCCCTCGCGCCCCGGCCCGTACCGGGTACCGTCGCGCAGGTCCGCCACGATCGCGGCGATCCGGCTCGCGGCGACCCGGTAGCGGGTACCGCCGCGGACGTAGACGAAGTCCTCGCCCGGCTCGGTGACGTGTAACCACAGCGCCCGCCGCAGCACCTCGGCCATCCGGGCGTCGCCCTTGAGCCTGGCGGTCCCGGGCTCGTCGGTGCCGGTCACCGGCCGGTCGATCAGCTCGTCGATGGTCTTCTGCAGCACGGAGACCTCGCCGAGGGCGGGCAGCACGTGCCGGATGTAGCCGAGGAACGACCGGTTCGGGCCGACGACCGTCACCCCGGCGGTGAGCCGGTTCGGCTCGGTGTAGAGCAGGTACGCCAGCCGGTGCAGCCCCACCGCGGTCTTGCCGGTACCCGGCGCACCCTGGATGCAGATGCTCGGCTGCAACGGCGCGCGGACCAGCTCGTCCTGCTCGGGCTGGATCGTCGCGACGATGTCCCGCATCGGGCCCGAGCGCGGCCGCTCGATCTCGGCGGTGAGCAGAGCGCTCGGCCCGGCCGGTGCGCCGCCGGTCAGCGGCTCGTCCTCGTACGCGGTGAGCTGCGCGGTGTCGGAGAAGCCGTAGCGGCGGCGCAGCCGAACGCCCTGCGGGTCGTCCCGCGTGGCCCGGTAGAACGGCATCGAGACCGGCGCGCGCCAGTCGACCACCAGCGGTACGCCCTCGTCGTCGCGGACGTGCCGCCGTCCCACGTAGACCCGGTCGGCGCCGGCCTCCGCGATCGTGCCGGGCTCGTAGTCGAGCCGGCCGAAGAAGAGTGGCACGTCCGGCAGGTCCTGCAGGTCCTCGCCGCGCCGGGCCCGGGCCATCCGGTACACCGTGTTGAACCACACCTCGTCCGTGCCGGAGACGAACTCCGGTGTCTGCGTCGCCAGCACGTCCGCCCGCATCCGGCGTAACGCCGCCCGGGCCGCCGCCAGATACTCCGCCTCCGCCTCGATCTCCGATGCTCCGACCGATCGAGCTGTACCACCCACGTCGACGCCCCCTTTCTCGCGCGAGCGCAGGGACGCTACCGGTCGGGGCCGCCGGGCTCAACCGAAAATCGACCTGCGCCGCTGGCCCGCTCGTAGGCCCGGGCGGCCCGCAGCACCAGTGCGTCGGCGTACCGCGGGCCGACGATCTGCAGGCCGACCGGGAGGCCGGCCGAGGTGAACCCGCACGGCACGCTCGCGGCCGGCTGCTGGGTGAGGTTGAACGGGTACGTGTACGGCGTCCAGCTCGTCCAGTGCTCGGAGTGCCAGCCCGGCGGGGCGTCGCGCCCCTTCGGGAACGCGGTGATCGGCAGGGTCGGGGTGACCAGGAGGTCGTACCGCTGGTGGAAGAGGCCCATCCGGACGCCCAGCTCGACCCGTTGCGCGGTCGCCTCGAGGTAGTCCGGGACGCTGATCTCCTCGGCCCGCAGCACGGCGCGGCGCAGCCCCGGATCGACCCGCTCGACGGCGCCGGCGCCGTAGCCGTGCACCGCCCGGGCCGCGCCGGCGGACCACAGCACGTGGAAGGCCTCGACGGGATCGGCGAAACCGGGATCGACCTGCTCGACGTGGGCGCCGGCCGCGCCCAGCACGGTGGCGGCGGTCCGGACCGCGGCCTCGACCCGCGGGTCGTTGCGCACGTAGCCGAGATCCGGCGAGAACGCGATGCGCAGGCCGTCGACGCCGTCGTCCAGTCCGAAAAGGAACGACGCGGTCGGGGTGGGTGTGCTCGACCAGTCGCGCGGGTCGAACCGGGTGAGGATGTCGAGCATGACCGCGGCATCGGTGACGCTGCGGGTGATCGGGCCGGCGTGCGACAGCGTCCCGAACGGACTCGCCGGCCAGACCGGCACCAGCCCGTACGTAGGCTTGATGGAGAAGGTACCGGTGAACGCGGCCGGGATGCGCAACGATCCGCCCCCGTCGGTACCGACGGACCACACGCCCATGCCGAGCGCGACGGCCGCCGCGCTGCCGCCGCTCGACCCGCCGGCGGTCAGCTCGGCATCCCACGGGTTGCCGGTCGGACCATGCCGCGCCGAGTCGGTGACGCCCTTCCAGCCGAGCTCCGGCGTGGTCGTCTTGCCCAGCAGCACGGCACCGGCCTCACGGAGCCGGGCCACGGCCGGGGAGTCCTCGGTCCACGGGCCGTTCTCGTCGACGAGCGTGGAGCCCCGCAGGGTCGGCCAACCGCGGGTGTAGACGATGTCCTTGATCGACGTGGGTATGCCGTCGCCCGGCCCGTACGCCCGGCCGGAGCGCCACCGGTCCGCGGACCGCTCCGCGGCGGCCAGCGCCGCTTCGGGATCGACCAGGACGAACGCGTTGACCTCGTGGTTGCGCGCCTCGATCGCGGCCAGCGCGGCCCGGGTCGCCTCGACCGGGGAGATGCTGCCGTCGCGGTAGGCGGCGGTCAGCTCGGTGGCCGTCAGGTGGGCCAGGTCGGTCATCCCCGCACGCTAACCCGTCCCGTTGTGCACCTGCCGCGCGGGCCACGTCCACTGCGGCACAGCGCCCGTGTCGCCGGCGTGCGTTCACCGGCCCGCGTCGCCGGCGGCCCGCGTCGCCCGTGTCCTCAGTGGACCGTGCGGCGGCTGACCGGGCTAGCGCCAATGCCGGGTAGTTAAGGTTCCGGGCCGGTTGTCAAGGCCGGCCCGGTGAGGACGTTCATGCTGATGGTTGCCTGGTAGGTGCGTCGGTCGATGTTCGGGCCGCGGGCGTTGTATTTGGAGATGGC